>OGPM01001599.1_pt1 | contig 18263 bp, 15 predicted proteins | sample 1552961 | NCBI WGS metagenome assembly OGPM01 (sample SAMEA2580304, study PRJEB22360) | human gut metagenome | biome: human gut; feature: human-associated habitat; material: faeces | place: Denmark | collected 2008/2010
TCGTGATTGGATTCGTAAAGGCAAGGATATTCCGAGAAAGAAAATTGGCAAGGCCTGGAAGTTCAAATATTCTGAACTTGAGGAATGGGCTCGAAGTGGTAAGGCTGCAAATAATTAAACAATTCCGCGACTTAGCGGCAGGAGGTAAAAATAGATGAATAAACAACAATTAGCATCTACTATTTGGCAGTCAGCCAATCAGATGAGATCAAAGATAGAGGCGAATGAATATAAGGACTATATCCTTGGATTTATGTTCTATAAATATCTTTCGGATCGTGAAATTTCTTTCCTGAAAGGAGAAAAATATTCTGACGAGGATATTAAAAAAGTGACAGCAGATGACGAGAAACTTGTGAAGCATATTAGTGAGAATATTGGATATTTTATTGCTTATGAGGACTTATTCTCATCATGGCTTTCTAAAGGCGATGATTTTGATGTATCTGATGTAAGAGATGCATTGAGTAATTTTGATGCCAATATCGAACCGACATATAAGAAATTATTTGAGAATATATTTAAGACGTTGCAGAGTGGCCTTTCAAAGTTAGGTGAAACATCAACAAAGCAGACCAAATCAATAAAGGCGCTTCTTAAACTAATAAAAAGAATTCCGATGGATGGAAAGCAAGACTATGATGTTTTGGGATTTATCTATGAGTATCTCATCAGCATGTTTGCAGCTAATGCTGGAAAGAAAGCAGGAGAGTTTTATACTCCACATGAAGTGTCCGTGTTGATGTCTGAAATTGTGGCTAATCATCTTAAAGATAGAGAGCATATTAAAATCTATGATCCTACATCAGGTTCAGGCTCATTGCTCATTAATATTGGTGCATCTATGGCTCAATATATCGAAGGTGAGAATAAGATTGATTATTATGCGCAGGAATTAAAGGAGAATACGTATAACTTAACTCGTATGAATTTGGTTATGCGAGGAATTAATCCGGCTAATATCAATGTTAGAAATGGCGATACTTTGGAAGATGACTGGCCGTTTTTTGAAACAGATGAAAATAAGGATGAAACCTATTCACTTGTTAAGGTGGATGCGGTGGTTTCCAACCCACCGTACTCTCAAAAATGGGATCCAAAGAATAAAGAGTTCGATCCTCGATTTAAGGAATTTGGAGTTGCTCCAAAGGCAGATTATGCGTTTTTACTACATGAGTTATATCACTTAGAAGATGATGGCATTATGACAATTGTCCTCCCACATGGTGTTTTGTTTAGAGGCGGCGAAGAGGAGACAATTAGAAAGACTTTAATAGAACGTAACCACATAGAGGCTATTATTGGTTTACCTGCAAATATATTCTTTGGTACAGGAATTCCAACGATTATTATGGTGCTTAAGAGAACAAGATCTGATTCAGATATTCTCATTATTGATGCATCTAAAAAGTTCGAGAAAGTCGGAAAAAATAACAAGTTAAGAGCAAGAGATATCAGAGAAATAGTTGATACATTGAAGGCAAGAAAATCGGTGACAAAATTTGCAAAATTAGTTACCAAGGATGATATACGAAAAAATGAATACAACTTAAATATACCTAGATATGTTGATTCATCTGATGACGAGGAACCATGGGATATTCATTCTATTATGTTTGGTGGAATTCCTAATATGGAAATAGAAAGTCTTAGAAAATATTGGGATGCATTCCCAGGGTTACGAGAGGAAATATTCGGTAATATATCAGACAATTATGCTAGGGTTATAGCAGATGATATAGAAAGTGCAGTATCTAACTTTGCATCTGTATCTAATTATATTGCAAAATATCACTCTAGTTTTAGTGGATTTGGAGAATACTTAAAAGATTGCTTGATAGAGGATATTCTCGATGTAAATGCTCAAAGTCTTAAAGAAAATATCTGCATCGATATTTTTAATAGAACAACAAATATTAAATTGATTGATCAATACAAGGCATTTCAGATTCTTTCTGAAAATTGGGAGACAATCACAGCCGATTTGGAAATGATTCAAGGAGAAGGGTTTGATGCTATCTTCCAGGTTGATCCTAATATGGTGGTAAAGAAAAAGAAAGAAGACGAGGATGAAGTGACCGAAGTGCAGGAAGGTTGGAAAGGTCATATTTTACCATTTGAGCTTGTACAAGAAGAGTTTCATCACGGCGAATTGTTTGCAATTCAGTCAGGAGAAGAGCGATTGGTTGAAATAAGCAATATGTATACCGAAATATTAGAATCTCTTGAAGAGGATGAGCTTGAACAAACAATTACAAACGATGATAAGAATGCCTTCGTAGGAAAAGAAGTAAAAGCTTATGTTACTGAAGCATTAACAGATGTAGAGAGTCCGGAGATAAATGCGTTAAAAAATTATCTCACATTGTCATTTAAGAAAGATAAAATGGCATTTATTGAAGAAAATCCTTTCGTTGCGTGGAGTGCTATGGTTTCTAATAAAGATGGCACTTATGGAAAACCTGCTGTGAATTCTAGAATTTTGCAGTTACAGATGGAATTTGAATTTCCAGAAGAATCATTAGAAGCAAAAATGAAAAGAGTTATGCTTTTAATGGAAGAAGAAAGCGAATTGAAGAAAGTAATTAAGGCACAGAAGATCGAACTAGAAGCTGCAACCATAGAAACAATAAAAAATCTCGATGAAGAAGATGCACTTCGCCTGCTAGAGTTGAAGTGGATTGAGCCTATTGTATCCGGATTAGGAACTTTGCCAGATGATGTAATTACAGCATTGGTTTCAGAAGTTGAAAATTTGAATTCAAAATATGCAACTACATATAGTGATATTGAGGTAAAGAAAGAATCTGCAGCTGGTTCTCTTATTCAGATGATTGATGGTTTATCTGGTAGCAAAGATGATCTTGATGGTCTAGCAGAATTTAAGAAGTATATGGGGGTAAAAAATGAAAAAGAATAATAAAACACCTAAACTTCGTTTTTCTGGATATACTGACGATTGGGAACAGCGTAAGTTGGGAGATATAGCTGAATTTAGTAAGGGAAGTGGCTATTCAAAAGGTGATTTAATCGAGTCTGGAACACCGATTATTTTGTACGGAAGATTATATACTAAATACGAAACCAGTATTTCAGAAGTAGACACTTATGTAGAAGCAAAAGACGGTTCTGTATATAGCAAAGGCGGAGAAGTTATTGTTCCTGCATCAGGAGAAACGGCAGAAGACATCGCAAGAGCTGCAACAGTTGATAAATCAGGGGTTATACTTGGTGGAGATTTAAATGTTGTAAGTCCCAATGAAGATATTAATTCAGCGTTTTTGGCAATTTCTATTTCACATGGAAATTCAAAACGAGAGTTAGCGAAAAAAGCACAGGGGAAATCGGTTGTTCATATTCACAATGAGGAGATAAAAAATCTGGTTGTTCCATTTCCTGCAAAGGCGGAACAGAACAAAATAGTGGAGTATTTCTCTAACCTTGATGACCTCATCACTCTTCACCAGCGTAAGCTTGAGAAGTTACAGAACATGAAGAAATCATGCTTGCAAAAGATGTTCCCTAAGGATGGTGCTACTGTTCCTGAAATAAGATTTTCTGAATTCCAGGGAGATTGGGAGGAACGAACACTTGGTTCGTGCTTTGATGAGCGATTAGAAAGTTTACCAGACGGAGAATTACTATCAGTTACAATTGGTTCAGGAATAAAGAAGTTTTCTGAACTAGATCGCCACGACAATTCAAATACTGACAAATCTAAATACAAAAGAGTTTGTATTGGTGATATTGCTTATAACTCAATGAGAATGTGGCAAGGAGCAAGTGGGCGTTCACCATACGAAGGTATTGTAAGTCCTGCATATACTGTAGTAAAGCCAATAGGAGATATAGACACTCAGTTCTTTGCTTATATGTTTAAGAAGAAAGAGATAATTCATCTTTTTGAAATTAACTCACAAGGACTAACATCCGACACTTGGAACTTAAAATATCCAGCATTCAGTAAAATTGTGGTTAGAGTTCCTAGGAATGTGGAAGAGCAAAGTAGGATTGCTAGATTTTTGTTGGAGCTCGATGAGCTCATTTCATGTACTGAGCAAGAAATTGAGATTGCGAAAAGAATGAAAAAAGGATGTCTTCAGAAGATGTTCGTATAAGGAGGGATAGACTTGTCAGATATTATTTTTAATGAAGAAAAGGACTTTGAAGAAGCTGTCATAAAAGCCCTCATCGAGCATGGATGGGAATCGGATGTTATTAGATATCCATCTGAAGAAGATTTAATTCAGAATTGGGCGAACATATTATTCAATAATAATAAGCAGGGGACGCGATTGAATGATCAGCCATTAACTTCCGGAGAGATGGCTCAGATTTTAGACCAGGTAAGAAATCTACAATCGCCAATGGCCCTAAATGAGTTCATCAATGGGCGTAGTATATCTATTACCCGTGATAACCCTAACGACCCGATTCATCTGGGTAAAGAGATTTCTCTAAAAATTTATGATCGCCAGGAAATTGCATTAGGACAGAGTAGATATCAGATTGTTCAGCAGCCGAAGTTTAAAACAAAATCACCTATTCTCAACAGCAGAAGAGGTGACTTAATGTTGTTAATTAATGGTATGCCTGTCATTCATCTGGAACTAAAACGCAGCGGAATTCCGGTTAGTGAGGCATATAATCAAATAGAAAAATATTCACATGAAGGTGTATTTAGAGGTATTTTTTCTCTAGTACAGATCTTTGTGGCAATGCAACCTAAGGAATCCGTATATTTTGCAAATCCGGGAGAAAAGGGCGTGTTCAACAAGGCCTTTTATTTTCATTGGGCTGATTTCAATAACAATCCTATAAATGAATGGTATACGTTCATTAAAAAGTTCTTATCTATTCCAATGGCACATATGCTAATTGGCTTCTATACGATTGCAGATACTGATGAGGGCATATTAAAAGTTATGAGAAGTTATCAGTATTATGCGGCAGTTGGAATTGCTAATATTGTTGCGGAGAAAAAGAGTCACTGGGATGATAAGAAGCAGCTCGGTGGTCATGTGTGGCATACAACTGGTAGTGGTAAAACCATGACTAGCTTTAAAGCTGCTCAGCTTGTTGCTGCTAATCATGATGCAGACAAGGTGGTTTTCCTGGTTGATAGAAAAGAATTGGGAATACAGTCACTTAAGGAGTACCGCTCATTTGCTACAGGAACAGAATCTGTTCAGGCAACGGAAAACACTGATGTTTTAATATCGAAATTAAAGAGCCCAGATTCTGATAATACTTTGATTGTTACATCAATCCAGAAGTTGAGTAATATCGCAAGGGAAGATGTGGCTAATATAGAAGCAGATTTAAAAATTATTCAGCGTAAGCGAATGGTTATTATCATTGATGAGTGCCACCGTTCTACATTTGGAGATATGCTTGTAGATATAAAAAATACGTTCAAAAATGCATTGATCTTTGGATTTACCGGAACACCTATTCAAGACTTAAATGCAAAAAAAGACAGTACAACCCCGACAATATTTGGTGATGAGATTCATAGATATACTCTAGGTGATGGAATCAGGGATAAAAATGTTCTTGGCTTCGATCCATATATGGTGCGTATTTATGATGATGCTGATATACGAGAGAAGGTTGCGCTCAGTAAAGCCAAAGCAAAAGACCAAGCGGACGCTTTTAGCGATCCTAAAAAGGAAAAAGTATATCTTAAATACATGGATTCATCTCAAATCAAGATGCACGGAGAATTGGTAAATGGAAAATATGTAAAAGGCATAGAAGATTTTGTACCTAATGAGCAGTACCAAACAGATGAGTATGTTGATGGCGTAATACAGGATATAAAAAAGAAATGGACGCTATACAGTAGAAATAGAAAGTTTCATGCTATTTTTGCGACCAGCAGTATTCCAGAAGCAGTTAAATATTATTGATGGTCAAAGCTTTTCCTGACTTATTCATCACCGCAATGTTTGATCCTACTATTGATAATGAAGGTGGTGGAAGTTTAGAGAAGGAAGATGGAATTGTTGAAATCTTGGAAGCTTATAATAAGCACTTCAATCAGAAGTATACGATTCCAACGTATGATAAATTTCGTAAGGAAGTCAGCCTAAGATTGGGCCATAAAAAACCATTTGATAGTATTGGTAAGGATGAGCAAATTGATATTCTTATTGTAGTTAATCAAATGCTTACTGGATTTGATTCCAAGTTTGTAAATACATTATATTTGGATAAGATGATGGAGTATGAAAACCTCATCCAGGCCTTTTCGCGTACAAACAGACTTTACAATATGGCTGAGAAGCCTTTTGGAATTATCAAATACTATCGTAGACCAAATACAATGGAGAAGAATATTGAAGCGGCTGTAAAGGCATATTCAGGTGATGTACCTACAGGATTGTTTGTGGATAAATTGCCAAACAATCTAAGAAACATGAATGTTCTTTTCCAAAGTATAGAACAGATATTCAAAAATGCAGGTATTGTAAATTTTGAAAAGTTGCCTGCTGATAATGCAGCGATAGGAAAGTTCGCAAAAGAATTTAATAAATTTGTGAATCATCTTGAAGCAGCTATTATACAAGGGTTTACTTGGAGCAAGAATTCTTATCCGGATGAGGATCAGAATGAAGATGCTATAAAAATGCTTATCGATGAACAGACATACCTGACATTATTAGCTAGATATAAAGAGATAACTCGTGGTGGCGGTGGTGGAGCCAGTGGAGATGTTCCGTATGAAATTGACGTTCATATTACAGAATATGATACCGGAAAGATCGACGCAAATTACATGAATTCGAATTTTGATAAGTATGTCAAGCTGATTCAAGGTGATAGCGATCCAGGAGTTGTCGATGCGGCACTGAAGGAATTACATAGATCATTTTCGATGCTTTCACAAGAAGAGCAGCGCTATGCAGAAAGGTTTATTCATGCAGTAGAAAGTGGTCAGGCAAAATTAGTTCCAGGCAAAACGTTTAGAGATTATATTACTGATTATATGAAGGCAGATGAGCATGCACGAATTAATCGTGTTGTTAGACGTCTTGGATGTTACTATGCTTTGCTTAAAGAATTACTAGATCGTCACGCAACTCCAAGTAACATTGATGATCGAGGAACATTTACTGAGCTAAAAAAATCAGTTAATAAGACAAAGGCAGAGAACTTTTTTAGATTGGTATTTAAGGATGATTATGTTCCGTTACGATTACCAATTTACAGCGAGAATTACTTACGTGATTTTATTTTCTCTGGCGGAAAAGATCCGTATTTAAATGTGATTGAAGTAGAACAGACTTCTGCATATACACCTGATGATGCTAGAGAATACAATAAACCTAAAGTGGTAGTTGTTAAGCTCACAGACAATGATTATGTCGGTAGAGAGATAAGAACTTCGGTCAGCTACAAGACCTTAGAAAACTGGTATTCAGAAAGCAACGCTGTAAAAAGTGTTATTGAGTCAGAATGTTTTGCGTATGTGGAAGATAAACTTTGCGTTGCTACATCGGAATGCTTGGAACGTACTGATGACGGAAAAATAAGATTAACTGAATATGCAAAAACACATGAAGAAGAATGTTTCTTACAATTCATTGTAGATGAAAAAGATGGAACATTGCATTATGTGAAACTTCCAAAATCAAAGGCGGATGAAGCATTTAATTATAATGACGCTATAACAGAGGATTTGTTATCTCAGTATGGGCTAGTAAATGAAATGTCAAAAGAGATGTTAAATGCAATTGACGGTGAAGAATTTGGACCAGCACTTGATATCCTAATGGATAAACATATCTGTAATTATACAGCAAGACTTTTAAGAAGTATTACAGGTTTGGATAACAGAACAATAAGTAACATGAAGAAGGGTGAAAACCTTACTAAGTCAAATGTGATATCTGCGTGTTTAGGTATACATATTCCATTTAGAGTTAGTAACCATATGCTTAGTCTTGCTGATTTGACGTTGAATATGACTTCCAAAGGTCAAGTGGGCGATGACAATGAAACGTATGATATGCTTCTTCATTTAAAATGGACGACTGATTATGATGATATTTATGAAGAATTGAAAGTTCAATCAAAAGATCATCTAATTCACCAGCCGCCAGTAAAAAAGTAGAAAATCAACGATGAACAGGAGGTATCGTGAAAATGCAATTTGAATGGACAAGTTTTTATTCGGAGTTTGCCACAAAACTCCTGGAATTCAAAGATAACCGTGCAGAATTAATTGCTGATATACAAAGTGCTTATAGTGCAATAAATATGAAATTGCCAAAGTTAGAAAGTGAAGATTCAATAATAGACATAGACCCTTTTACTGTATTTGGACTTTTCAATAAGGGCATAACTAATGCTAATAGAATCGCCATCTTAGAGAGCTTTGCAACTGTTTTTAATATCAAATCAAAGATTCCAGATAATTTTGATGGAATTCCGGTATTTAACAATCTGAAGGCAACCTACTATGGATTTAAAGATGATAGGCAGGCTGATGATATTGATAACTTGTGGGGGCTTTATGAATCAGCAATTAATCTTGCGGAAAAAGATGATGCGACAAACCGTGCGATATTTACTAAATGGTATGATACAGTTCATGATCAGTTAGGCATTCGTTGGAATATAACGATGGGATTGTACTGGATTAGGCCATATGAGTTCATTAATTTGGACTCAAGAAATAGGTGGTTTATTGTAGATCCAGATAATATGCCGGTTGACTTTGTAAATTCAGTGAAGAAGAAACTAAATAAGGTACCATATGCAGCAGAATATTTAGCAATAAAAGATGCGTGTCTGCACGCATTAAAAGATGGTAATTATGAATACAAAAATTATCCAGAACTGTCATATAGAGCATGGATTGTATCGGAACAAGTTAATCAAGAAAAAGCTGAGGTAAAAGGGAAAAAATCCTCCAAGGCGGCATTCTTGCGTTGGTTTGCGCCATTGATTCAAGCATTGCGTGATCTGGGTGGCTCTGGAACTCCTGCTGAAGCACGAGCAAAAATTATTGAGAATGAGCAATTATCAGAAGATGAAATCAACGAAACAAGAGGGAGGAACAACGTCAATAAATTTGAGAATGAAGTTGCATTTGCACGAAATTATCTTGTGAATGCAGGCTATATTGACAAAAGTGTTTATGGAATATGGACATTAACTGAAGCTGGAAAATCTGTTGATATGACTAGTGAAATGGCTTCAGATATATTCAAGAATGTTCTCTCTTCGAGCCCAAGTAAACAGGGAAAAAATATTGCCGCACTTGCAGATGAAGATGTTCATACTGTTAGATATTGGCTTTACGCTCCTGGAGAAGGTTCCTGCATGTGGGATGAGTTTTATACATCAGGAATAATGGCCATCGGTTGGGGAGAAATTGGAGATCTGAGTACATTTGATAGTAAAGATGCAATGAAGATCAAAATGAGAGAAGTAATTGATGAAAGTCTTTCTTATAAAAATGCTGCTCATGCAACATGGCAATTCGCAAATGAAATGAAAATTGGTGACATTGTTTTTGTTAAGAAGGGAATGCATCAAATCATTGGACGTGGTGTCGTTATGTCCGATTATGAATATGATGATACTAGAGACGATGAATATAAAAATATCCGTCAGGTAGACTGGACTCATAATGGAGAATGGCCACATCCAGGTCAGGCTGTAATGAAAACTTTAACAGATATTACTTCATACACTGATTATGTAGAAAAGCTCAATTCTTTATTTGAAGATGAAACAGAAGAAGATGCTGAAGATGTGGAGAAAACATATCCACCATACACAAAGGAAGATTTCCTGTCTGAAGTCTTTATGCCTGAAGAGGAATATGAAAAGCTTTCTGGAATCCTTCGTATAAAGAAAAACATTATCCTTCAGGGTGCTCCCGGTGTTGGTAAGACTTTTGCTGCCAAGAGAATCGCATTTTCTATGATGGGAGTAAAAGATGTAGAAAGAGTTATGATGGTTCAGTTCCATCAAAGCTATTCGTATGAAGACTTCATCATGGGATTTAGACCTTCGACGGATGGATTCGAACTGAAGCGAGGTGCTTTCTATAACTTCTGTAAGAAGGCTGAAATCGATGGAGATAATGATTACTTCTTTATCATTGATGAAATCAACAGAGGTAACTTAAGTAAAATATTCGGTGAGCTGTTTATGCTTATTGAAAATGACAAAAGAGGCGTTTCGTTACAGCTTCTATATTCTGATGAGAAGTTCTCTGTACCTAAGAATATATATATCATTGGAATGATGAATACAGCTGACCGTAGCTTGGCTATGTTGGATTATGCGCTCAGAAGAAGATTTGCTTTCTTTGAAATCAAGCCGGGCTTTACAACGGATGGATTCAGAGAATATAGAATGAGCTTAGAAAATGAGAAATTTGATAAACTGATTGCCTGTGTGGAGAGTCTGAATAATGTGATATCTAATGATGAATCATTAGGCGATGGCTTCTGTATAGGACATAGCTATTTCTGCAATCTGCTACCGGACACGATTGATGACCAAGTATTGTCTGGAATTGTTGAGTATGAGCTGATTCCGCTTTTGAAGGAATATTGGTTTGATGAGCCTACAAAGGTGAAAGATTGGAGCAGTAATTTAAGGAGTGCGATTAAGTGATACCGGTTCAAAATGTCTATTATATGCTGTCGTATGCCTTCAAAGTTCTGAATGAACAGGGATACAAAAGAATAGCTACTGAAGAATTTAATAATACTGCAGAGCTGATGGCAGCAATATTGGCAAAAGGTATTGCTGTCCAGCTAAAACGTGGACTCGGAAAAGAGTACATTTCTCAAACTGAAGATTTGTCATCGCTTCGAGGCAAAATTGATATTGCGGAGTCGATAAAGACACAAAGTATGCTTAGAAAAAAGCTGATTTGTACATACGATGATTTTTCTGTTAATAGTACAATGAATCGGATTATCAAATCAACAGTGGAACTTCTTCTAAAAGCAGATATTGCAAAAAGTAGAAAAAAGGAACTCCGCAAGCTAATGGTATTTTTTGCAGATGTAACACCGATTGACTTGTACTCTGTGAACTGGAATTTGCAATATAACAGGAACAATCAATCCTATCAGATGCTGATTTCTATATGTTATTTGGTAGTGAAAGGTTTGCTCCAAACAAACACGGATGGAACTACAAAGCTGATGGATTTCCTTGATGAGCAGAGAATGTGCCGTTTGTATGAGAAGTTCATTCTCGAATATTATAAAAAGCATTATCCGAAATTAACCGTCAGTGCTTCACATATACCGTGGGCTTTAGATGATGGTATTGGAGATATGCTTCCAGTAATGCAGAGCGATATTCACTTTCAAAAAGAAAATACAGTATTGATTATTGATGCCAAGTATTATACTAATACAACACAGGTTCAGTTTGATAAACATACTTTGCATTCAAATAATCTGTATCAGATATTTACTTATGTAAAAAATCGTGAATATCAATTTGGAGATGAGGAGAACAAGGTTTCCGGAATGCTGCTGTATGCAAGAACGGACGCTTTGATTCAACCGGATAATGTATATCAAATGCATGGTAATCAGATTAGTGTTAAAACGTTAGACTTGAATAAACCATTTGACGAGATTGCTAAGCAGTTAGATGAAATTGCAGCAGCGCATTTTGATGGTATTGAGAAAACGATATAGAGGAAGAATAATGACAAATAAAGAAAAAGCACAGATGATTCAGGGTGTCATTGATCATCCAGGAAGAGAAAGAACTTATTATAGTTTGCTTGAAGATATGGGTGACCTTAAGGGTAACTATGCGGATTACATGACAACGGAACCGATCAATTGTAATGAAGAATTGTAGCGAGTAAAAAATGCAGATTATGAATTATGTACTGCATTGCTTACTGCGATTCTAAGAGAAGATCATTTTAGTAATGGCTCCTTCGAGTATAGACAACGCGCCGGTCAGGTTGATGAAATCCTTAAAAGAATGGTTGCAGAATTGAATAAATAAAACATAATGGCAGTATCGGTCGCTATGATCAGTACTGCCATTTTCGTTAGTCTTTTTTATAAAATTCTGTGACGTAGCCATCAGCGCGAAGCAGGATATCCGGCATCCAGTCGGGTGTTCTTGCCATCTGCTGGCAAAGCACTTTCAGGGATACTTTTTCGGAACATTCAATGATTAGTTTATCGTGGACATGACCGCAAATAAAGCAGTGGGAGAGTGTTTTCATAGCATTCATCAGAAGGTCTCTGGAGATGGCTTGTACCACATTCTCTACGAATTTAGGACCGTAGCTTTCCAGGCGTTCCCACTTTTTAGTAGCTCCGATACCTTCATAGGTCACAGATTCACCACCGAATTTGTTCTCGCCAATACGTGGTTTGACGTAAGTGAGTTTTCTGCCGGATGGAAGAGTGATGAATAACATGCCACTGCGCCAGGTGAACTTGATACCGTGAGAGGCGGTGCTACAGTGCATCTTGATTGCATTTTTGATGGCCGTATCAAAGTCCCACCAGAGAGCTACGATATTTGGATTGGACTGCCTCCAGGCGTCTACCAGCGGTTGGAGCTCATCTTCGGTAAGCCCCATTTCGTGGGCACCCATTGCCTTCAGTGCGCCGACACTGCCGCCGTAGCCAAGAGCCAGATCCGCAATCTTACCTTTTTGACGAAGGTGACCGTTGATGCCATGTTTCTCAACCGGTACATGGAACATCTGACTGGCACTCGTACAGTAAATGTCACCACCATTTTTGAATACCTCTGCACGCCATGATTCTCTGGCAAGGTGAGCAATGACACGAGCTTCGATTGCACTAAAGTCAGCCACATAGAATTTGTATCCAGGTTTCGCGATGAAGGCTGTACGGATAAGTTGGGAGAGGGTATCCGGGATGTCATCATATAACATAGACAGTGAATCATAATCTCCAATGCGAACAAGCTCCCTTGCAGCGTCCAGATCATACATATGGTTTTGAGGAAGGTTCTGTAACTGGATCAAGCGGCCAGCCCAACGACCGGTACGATTGGCACCGTAGAACTGGAACATGCCTCTAGTACGGTGATCAATGCAGGCAGCATTTTGCATTGCCTGATATTTTTTGACAGAGCTTTTTGCAAGTTGCTGACGGAGGGAGAGGACCTGTGCTAAATCTTCAGGAGCATCTTTGATCATTTCAGCAATAGCCTTCTTACCAAGTGATTCTACTTCAATCCCCTGATCAGATAACCAGGACTTCATCTGTGACACACTGTTTGGATTATCGATATCCGTAAGGCCGCGCATCTCATCTGCGATAGTTGCTTTGGAACGTTCGTCAAAGGTAATAGCGTTTTCTACCATCTGAAGATCCACAAGAATACCACGATCATTGATTTCCTGGTCCAGGTGATACTCTTCCCATACGAAGTCTGGCACCGGGAATTTGTGAAGTTTATCTTTGATGCCCATTTCGACTTCAACGTCACGCTTGTTGTATGACTTAAAAACAGTCCATTTCTCTGGCGCATGCATGGGAAGGTTTCTAGTCCTGCCACCATTGGATTTGGTAGGTTTGCATGGAACACAGAAGTAGCGGATGAGATCTTTGCCTTCCTTCATTTTCTGATCCTTAAGACCAAGCACAGTACCGACACCTTCAAGTGAAAGTGGAAGTCCCATATAGGCACTCCAGATCATTGTGCAGCGCCATGAAGCAGGATTGAGGTAATTGCCAACGGTGTCCTCAGGAATGCTGTAACTGCAGAAGCGGTCAGGGTAGTTGCGCTTCATCCAGTAGGAGAGGCAGATGCGCTCGAAGGAAGCGTTGAATGCCCACTTGATTACATCATCACTAACAATAGCATCCAGGATCTCGTCCGGAAGCACGTCACCGCAAGCTAAGTCATATACGATGACATCGTCACCATTGATGGAGACTGCAAATAATAGTATTTCAAAATTCTCAGATTCGGCATATTTGTATACGCCAGATTTTTTTATATCAACATCGCTGTAAGTTTCTAAGTCGATGGACATTTCTTTTATCTTTTCCATGTGTTTACTCCTTTATAAAAATAGGCAGCAGCACGATATGTACTGCCGCCCACATGTTAAATTTTGCTGTCTGAAGAATTATTCTTCTTTTTTCTTACTAGCCCTGGGCAAAGCCAATGTACGAAGCGAATCGATACTCCGATCAGCCACTTCCAGATAGCAGCTAGTGCAAAAAGTGTTAATGCAAGTACGATAGCAGTAAAAGTGAAATCTACAGCATCGTTCATGAATTGATTAAGCAATTCCATACTCATTGATTGTCACCTGTCCTTTCATTGCCATCAGCGTTCTGCTGATTTTTCTTTTCCTTATGTGCTTTGACTTTCTTTTTGATAAAGTAGACAGCTTCATGGATCATCATTCCGAGTCCAAAGAGAAGGTATCCCATTGTGGCGCCAAAGCAAACCGATAACATTAATTCTTGATAAGTTGTCATTTTTCACCTCGTTTTTCTAAGATGACTGGCAGCAGTTGTGCTACTGCCAGCCGGATTTATTATGTTGCAGATTAGCTTAAGAAATCGTCATCCTCTTCAGTAGCGAAATCATCCTCAGTTCTAGACTTCCCGCCAAGAGGTTCACCATCACGAATCTTCTGAAGGTTGTTAAGTCCGCATGCGATTCCACGATTACCGTTGGAAGTGAAAGCGTAAAGGTTGATAGAAGCACGACCGTACACGCCGCTGTAAACTTCGGAGCGATCAATGATCTGCTGACGATCTGCATCTACAATACCAGGGGCAGTAGCAGAGTTGGCGTTGATGAAGTAGCTGTCCTTGTAAGCTTCATCACCAGGACGCTCCTTGTCTCCGTCACGAAGAGGAGTCTTGATAACATCAAGTGCAGGACAAACCTTAGCGGTTCCCTTAAGCTTGGATTCACCTTCCTCGTAGGCTGCCTGGATTGCGGCTTTAATTTTGTTTACGGTTACGGTATCTGACTTTGGAATGATAAGAGAAACGCTGTACTTTGGTGCGGCTCCATTGATTGACTTAGGGTCCCACACGTTAGCGTATGACCATCTTGTGTTTACTCCTGTAATAACTTTTGTAGGGTTTGCGATCTTAGACATAATATTTTCCTCCTGTTAATTGTCATTAAAATCATCTGCTGCAGTGTTCATTGCTGGTCTTTTATCAGACTCAGGAACAAGAGCAGGTTTGCCTGGTGGCTTATAAACAAGCCCACCTAAAATCTCATCAAACTGCTTCTTTCCAAGCAGTGAGCTCATGGCAGTAATACCAAGAAGCTTCTTTTCATATGGATCGTATCCAGCGGTGGTTACCGCTTCTGCGACAGCGTCGTCGTCAGTGTATTTACGGTTGCTTCTGCCTTCTACGATTTTGAAACCATCATAGTGGGTTCCAGATTGTGCTTGTGTCAGTGTGTAATTTTTGATGTCATTTCCCCAGGTAATCAACTGGTCAATTCTTGGAAGAATTGCAGCAATCTCGAAATCATCAAGGGTAGCAGGCATCTCGAAATTGTACTTTACAAGTTCCAGGTTGGTTTCTGCGCGTTTTCTACAAGTAGCTTTTACTTTGCAGAACTGGCAGTGGTCACCAGCCTTAAATTCACCTTTGCCTTCATAAGCGAGGGCAGCGGTAGGTTTCAATACATCCTCAGCCCATTTAAGAAGATCATCTTTTCTGATGGAGCTGGTAGATACGTTTTCTCTTCGCTGCTGGAAGATTGTCATTTCGATAGTGCTGATGTCATACAAGTCATCGAATGCCTCTAAAGCACCGAGCGCATAGCACATCATCTGACTGTTACCTTCGGATTCCACAAGGACTCCAAGACCATGCTTGTAATCAATAATGTGGAGAACTTCATCTGCAATGATGACGCAGTCGCCAGTTCCGAATCCGTTCTCAACCCATCGAGAGAAGTCCAGTCTCTGCTCAATGAATACCATAGGGTCACTGCAGAACTTCTTGGAACGTTCGAATTGCTCCAGAACATAATCTCTGTATTCTTCCGCACAGTTTTGCATCTCACCACTGTAATAAGTAAGGTTTTCAGTTGGATCTTCTACATCACGTCCCAGCGCCATTTCTACTAAGTAGGCACAAAGCTCATGACAGTCGGTACCTTCCTGCGCATAATGAGAGGACTCATCTTTGATTCCTTCGCAGAGCTTTGCAGAAGGTGGACAGTTGATCCATCGATGCGAAGCTGATGCGGAGAGGAATGCGTGCTTAGCCATTTGCAAGTACCTCGGCCTCAGCCACTAAAGCAGGATAATCTTCCTCTTTCACATCACTCAGGCGACTAGCACCATATTTTGTTAAGAGGGCCTTTGCTTCAGTTTTCTTACCCTGATAACAGACCTTGTAAAGCATGGTATGCTCAAGTTTTCACGTACTGCAGCACAAGTGAGTTGGAAAACGAATTGAATTTTTTCTTGTTTTTAATTAACCTTTTCAGCCAGATTTTTGGTTTTTGTTTCAACCTTGCTCATTTCAGGAGCAGTTTCTGAGAACATTTCTTTTAATGCAGTAGCTGCATCAATCATTTTCTGTCCAGTGGTGATCATCTCATCAAGGACAAGATCTAAATTCGACATCTTACTCATTTTCAGTTTCCTCACTTTCTCTTTGATTTTCAGTAGATTGTCTTAGTTTGGCTGCCAGTCTTTTTGCTACGACGCTGATGGCAATGAGCGTGTCAATAAGCTCTTCATTAACTGCATCAATAGGACTGGCAGAATCTCTTGTGTTTGTCATCGTCTTAACCTCGCTTTCCGATTGGCTTTCTGCCTTTCTAACTTCCTAAGGGGATTCGAGGGAGTGGATTCCGGATTTTTTGAAAACTTTTTAAATTTTCTTTTTGACTGGTGCCTCATGCCCTTCTAACTACCTAAGGGAAAGTGCGAGATGAAATTCTGGGTTTTGTGAAAATAAAAATGTCAGGCTGTTTCGCTTATATAAGGAAGCGATTCGTGCCGACATATTTTTTTTGGAATTTTATGAAATGGGCCGGAATCTGGGTGGCCAATTCCCCTTAGGAAGTTGAAGAAGGTAAAACTTCTAACTTTTAACGAAAGGAGAGTGAGAGCCATGAGCGTATTTGGACGTAATCAAGAAGGTTATCCTGATCCGACTGCAGCTGAAGCAATCGCGAAGGCAAGTAAGAAGAAGTATCTGTCGCTTGTCTACATCTGCTCTAAGTATTCCGGTGATGTTGTTACCAATACAGAAGCAGCAAAACGGTACAGCCGATTCGCAGTGGGCCAGGATGCCATACCACTCGCGCCGCATTTACTGCTTCCTCTTTATATGAAAGAAGAGTCAGAACGAGAGTTGGCCATGTTTATGGATATGGTGCTGCTTGGAAGGTGTGACGAGCTGTGGGTATTTGGTGGAGAAGCTAGTGCAGGCATGTGCGCTGAGATAGCAAAAGCCAAGAGACACGGGAAGAAAATCAGATATTTCGATAGTTTGTGTAACGAAACAAACAGAGCTCTGGAGATTGGGCCAGAGAGATTGCAGGAGGAACGTTAAATATGAATTTTGTTATTTACACAGCCGACTGCACCGGGAATAAAGCTAACTGCGACTACCCACACAGGGTGGAAGTAGATAGTGCTGATGTTCTCCAGGAAGCAGTCAAAAAAGATCATGTTTGCGCTGAGTATAAAGGTAACTACAGAAGCAAGGACAATTTCGTGACTTCGAATGCCATCGTCATGGATGTGGATAACGATCACACGGATGAACCATTGGAGTTCATTACAGAAGCCAAGATGGATGAGATGTTTCCAGACATCGATTATTGTCTGGTACCGAGTCGACATCACATGTTGCCAAAGGGATCACATCCAGCAGCACCTAGATTCCATGTGATTTTTCCAGTGGAAGCAATTAATAACGCAGATGAGTATGCAAAGGTAAAGGAAGTTCTTTATAAGAAGTACCCGTTCTTCGATGGAAATGTACTGGACGCTGCAAAATTCTTATTTGGTTGCGATGTATCGGAAGTTACGTGGCATGAAGGTTGGATGAGCATTATGGACGATTTGTCTGACGGAGACTTGGTAATGGGTGCTCCGGAGGAGGACGAGGAGTTTGATGCTCCGGCACATTCGGGTCCAATTTTAGAAGGAAGTCGTAATAAGACACTGAGCCATTACGCATATAGAGACTTGTGTTTTATTGTCCAAACTAGGATAAAAGCTGGCAGATTGGTAAATGGTATTCGTAATATGGCAGAAG
>OGPM01001606.1_pt1 | contig 18190 bp, 12 predicted proteins | sample 1552961 | NCBI WGS metagenome assembly OGPM01 (sample SAMEA2580304, study PRJEB22360) | human gut metagenome | biome: human gut; feature: human-associated habitat; material: faeces | place: Denmark | collected 2008/2010
TCAGCCGCGCTACAAACGCGCTGTCTATCAGATTATAGGAATATTGCAGAAACATGGAAATCAGCGGCGGTATCGACATTTGCCAGATGAGCTTTCCAACAGGAGCGACCGCCATTTTATTATTGGTCTGCATACTTTCCCTCCTCTCCACAAATTGTCCGGCGCAAAAATTTGCGCCGGACAGGGGGACATTAAATCCGAACAATATAGTTTTGTTTGCGTGCAGCGGGATGACCGGCTTCCTGGGCTGGATAGCCCAATGCAATCGCCCCGACGCCACGCAAGGTTTCCGGTAGCTTCCACTCCCGCAGGAGAGCCTTGCCGCTTTCACTGTCAAAAATCTCACGTTCCCGATGTACCCATACGGTTCCCAGGCCAAGGGCATGGGCAGCGAGCATCATATTTTCAAGGACGCAGCTTCCGTCCTCAACAAAGGTGCTTGCGGAGCCATCTGCCAAAACCAGGATCACGACAGGTGCGCCATAATAAGGGTCTGTGTTGCTCCCCATCACTTCTGCGTTTAGTTTTGCAATCTCTTTCCTATATCTGGGGTCTGTAATTGCAATGATGGTTGGAGATTGATGTCCTCCGCCGGTAGGAGCGTAAGTCCCTACTTCCAGTACAGCGTCCAAAGCCTCGGAGGGGACAAACTCTGATTTATAAGCCCTTACACTGCGGCGCGTCTTGATCAGAGATAAGAAGTTGTTTTCCATAAAAAATCATCCTCCATTCTGTCAACATTTCCGAGATGCAGGCAACAAAAAAGCCACACAACTATCACAAGACAGTTGTGTGGCAAAAAGATGACCGAATCCGGAAAAGTCCACTCAAATTTTACGGTTATTATTATAGCGAACTTTCAGGAGACCGTCAAGCATCAGATTTTTAAGTCTGACTTTTGGGAGTCGGTACATTATTCTAACCATATCGGTCTTTTATTTTTTCTTTATGGAACAGTTACATACCATCCCATACCTTCACATTATTCTGAATTTCCATTTTATCCAAAAGACGCTCAACAAAATTATTGGTCCATTCCTCTATCGTCTTATATCCCTGAAATCTGGTATTCATTGCCCATAACACATCGCTGATATCAAAAATATCCACATCTTCATCTACCATGATTACATGTTTTAACTCTGGAAATGCACTAAATGCTAGCAGTGCCGCCTGTTTTTGCTTTCCTTCATCCGTATGGACTGTCTTTTTGCACTGAAGAATTGCCATGTATTTTCCGCCCATTCTTCACTTACAAAATGATCTTTATGTCCCTCAAATGTCTTTGTGCAAATCTCACCTTGTGGATCAACAATACTGACTGCTCCGATATGAGCAAAATCACCGCCAGCGATCAGTACATTAATTCCCCATTCCGTCTTTGTGAGTAATATTTTTACAGGTTTATTTAAAATAATAATTTCTTTTTCCATCTAATCAATAATCCTCATTTTCAAAAAAGTGGTCTTTTCGTCATTTATGAATTAAGGATAGCATACATTTTTCTGAAATGGAATGCACTCAGAAAAGTTAAGCTTTCAATAAAAGATGAAAAATGTCAAACAAATTGCTAAAAAACATTTAACTTTCACATACCAGGGATGCTTTGAACAATACACAACCTCCCCGAGGATGTCAAGTCATTGCTACAAAAAACATGCGGCTTTTTTGCCACGAAAATGGCTTAAAACCGCATATTTCTGTATAGAGGACGTTATATAATTGTCACAAAGTAACTGGGGAGGATGTTACGTCATTGTCACAAAATTCTTTCAGTATCATTCCCATCAATTCCTGTACAATGCTTTCTGATTTAATCCTTATCAGATTATCCCATGCGTCCACTTTGCCTAACAAATTCATTTTTTCTATCAAAATCAGATAAAAATCTGTATTCCCATAGCATCTATTTTCTGGCTTTGTTAGAATTACACTTACTTTTGCTCTCTGCAGTTTCTTTGCCCATTCCGCAACCAGAATCCCGAACTGTCACACAGACAACATTTTCTTTCACTTCCGATATAAAACATTAAACTCTCTGGGAAGAATTGGAACTTCCTCTCCGTTTACATATGCCGCCATCTCATCCATATCCACAGGCTTTACCATGTAGTCATCAACGCCGGAATAAAATCCCTTTCTCTTTGATGCAAGATCATCTAATGCTGTAATAAACAATTTGCCATACTCCAGTCCTCTGTATATCTCTCTTTAAAGTATAGAAAATTAGTATTTAAATGTCTCTATTCTAAAACATCCCGGCATATTATATAAGACTGATACGATTTTTTCATCGCCGTTCTGTCTCTGCTCACATACCCATTTACCAACATGGAAAGTCCCTGCTTCTTTTGTGAGAAAGTCTACTCTCCTATGATCCCTGGGTTTCGTATGGAAACGGATACTGCACATCATTCCTATGATCAGAAACGTATTTTCATCCAGTTCAAAGACGACTCCTGCGGCTGCCGGTGCACCGTCTGTCCTCGGGAGATACTGTATTTCTATATCATAGTTCTTAAACTTCAGATAGCATCCCTGCTCTCCATCTGACTGTTTCAGAAAACACTTCATATGTTCTGTCCCACGGTATTTCAAGTACAGCGGTCTGATCTCTTCCAGCAGCCGGTATACCTCGCCCAATGTCTCTTTAGTCCCGCTCAGATTAAAGGAAAGCGGATCCAGTTTCAGAGCGTCTATCACTTCTGCCGAAAGATCCGAAGGCTGGTCTGCCCACAGATCTTCCACTCCAAAAGGCGCATAGCATAACGCATGAAAATGCAGGAATGCATAAAGGGCATAGGAAGCTGTAACCGCATCTTTCCGCACTTCGGGGATTAAAAGCGGATTATCCGGCCGGCTGTACGTCTTCATGATGTCAGAGACATATGGCACATAGATGTCCGGACCGATGGTAAAAAGTGAAGGCGCCGCTACTTTCCATACCCACAGCATATCCTCTACCGGTCCTCCGGACGGATAGGAACCCGGATACCACGGAAACTGCTTCAGCCATACGTTCGTAAAGCAGGGAAGCGGACTCTGCGTTCTTCCAGAGACCGAACCAGAGCAGGATCAATTTCTTTTTATATTTGTCCGCCTGCTTTATAAGCGCATCCACAAGGGTAAAATCAAACTTTCCTTCTTCCGGTTCCAGCGTTTCCCAATACACCGGCGCAATCAGCGTATTCAGATTACTCTGCTCCATCTTCTCCCAGATTTCTATTTCCATCCTTTCCGGATCATACGCAGCGGAATTATGTACCTCGCCTGCAAATGCCTGAAAGGGTTGACCATCTACATATAATGTAGAAATTCCGTTGTCATTTCTTATCTCTGCCATGTGCTTCATTCCATTATTTCCCTTTCTTTAGAAAAGAATCTTAGTACGGGCAAGCCAAAGGCGTATTCCACTTATAAGCGCAGAAATCCCAACTGCGATCGCAAATGCTCCTGCCACGATATTCATGATTCCTGAACTTTTCACTGTATGATACATTTTTTCTTCCATATACTTACCTGTTTCATCTACATCCTATTATCACATTTACTCGTTACCCTAACCATCAATCTGCCAGCCTGATTCTCTTTATCATAATCAGCAGATGACGCACTGCCTGTTCCAATTCTTCTCTCGTCACTCTGCCTTCTTCGTATCCTTTTAATATCTGGCGGATTACCGGAGGACCGCCGGGCATTACGATATCGTTTCCTGCCGCAACAGCGTCCGCGCCGTCCACAACCATATCCATATCTCCCCAATCCGTTACAACAGCCCCTTCAAATCCCCATTCCTCACGCAGGATATGTGTGCACAGGTCATGGCTGCCGCCGGCAAATGACCCGTTGATCTTATTGAAGGAGGTCATGATGCATGCGATCCCGGCATCTTTGACTAACATCTCGAACGGCTTTAAATACAGTTCTCTAAGTGCCCTTTCTGTCAGGATTGAGTCCACTGCATCTACATTTTTCCCTGCATTTCCGCGGCGGAATGTCTCCTGCTCATTTGCCGCGAAGTGCTTCGGGCACACAATAACCGGACGGTCATTCTGTACGCCTTTTGTGATCTCGCAGGCACAGACTCCCGTCAGGTACGGGTCTTCAGAAAAATATTCAAAATTTCTGCCGCACAGCGGATTCCTGTGGAGATTCACAGCAGGAGCAAGCCAGACATTTACCTGCTGTTCTTCACATTCTTTTCCTACTGCATCCCCGAACATCTGCCACATTTTTTTGTCAAAGGAGCACGCAATGAGCATTTCTGTCGGCCAGGCAATACCGCCGATCCCGGCAGGGCCGTCCTTATAAAAAATGGATTTGATCCCTTTTTCCGCAATCGCCGGGGAAACATATCCCGGATATCCTGTCGGATGGCTGTTTATCGTCAGCGGATTCCCATCTGCGTCAAAAATTGCAGACGGGTCAGTACGGTCACCCACAGCCGCAAAGGGGGTGCCCGGTCCATAACCCACACAGAGAGAAGCGAGTTCTTCGATGGACAGTTCCGGCAGACTTTGCTGCGCTTCTTTTTCAGCCTGTATACTCTCCCCTCCTGCAAGAATATCCTCTTCCGTTACAGAAATTACCTCCGTCTCGGTCACGCCTCCATCAGGTTTTTTCTCATATACGTCTTCCGGCTGACACCCTGTGCAGTCTTTCTGTGTCAGGAACGAAAGCTTTCCTCTGTTGCATCCCGAGATAGTCAGACGGTTCGCACACTGTTCTGTAAGGACTGTATCCCGCAGGCATACCATTCCCACCGTAAAGGTGTCTCTTGATGATTTTCCCATCTTCAGGAGATAATCGCCTGACTCGATGACCCAAGCGGCTCTTTCCTCATCATAAACCGCCAGTTCTCTCCATGGGATCCAGATCTTAACCTGCTCTTTTTCACCCGGAGCGAGGTCAGACGTTTTCTCGAATCCTTTCAATTCCTGATAAGGACGCTCCACGCCCTCTACTGGATATACCTTAGACAGATAAATCTGGATTACCTCTTTCCCCGACATTTCCCCAATATTTTTCACATCGGCTGTCACCAGAATACCGCCGTTTTGCTTCTTGACCAATGCATCGCTGATCGCAAATGCAGTGTAAGATAGTCCATAACCAAAGGGGTAAAGCACTTGTTTTCCGAATGTATCGAAATAACGATATCCCGTATATATATCTTCCCAATACACGGTTACCGGACTCTTCGTAAAACCTGTACTTCCGTTTTCTTCTGACGAAAGACCGTAACTCTCATAGTCCAGAATATTCTCCAGATGCTCCTTATCCCACGAGAAATGATCTGCCGACGGATAATCTTCATAGTGTTCCGCTATAGTCACCGCCAGTTTCCCGGAAGGATTAATCTCCCCTGTCAAAATGCCAGCCAGCGCAGAAGCCCCTTCTTCCCCCGGGATTCCAATAAACAGAAGGCTTTTTATGCTCGCATATTTTTTCATCCACGACAGATCAATCAGTCCGTTTACATTCAGGACTATCACTACATTAGCAAAATGGGTACAAATATCCTTTAACAGGCTTTCTTCTGATCTGGTCAGGTAATAATCCTCCGGCAGATGACGGTCACACTCTTCTCCACCGGAGTTTCTGCCGATCACGAAGATTGCTGTGTCTGTTTTTTCCGCCGCCTGAAAGATAAGTGTCTCCGGCACATCATATTCATCAAGCGGAGCCTTGTATTTCCCAAATATTTCGTACATGATTCCGCTGTTTACCATTTCGCTGACCTTCGTCCAGTCAAACTCATCCTCTTCCGTTACCTGTTCTGCACTTGCTTTATACTCATAAAATTCTTTCAGCAGCGATTCAGGTTTTATCCCTCTCTTTTCACATTCTTCCAGAATTGTGCCGCACCCGGCTATATTAGCACCACCGGATCCATTTCCGGAATACAAAGTGCCTATCTGTGTCCTTCCGAAAAATGCAATCTCTTTCTTCTCTTTTAAAGGGAGTATATGATCCGCATTTTTAAGCAGAACAATCGATTCTTCTGCTATTTTTCTGGCAATCTTTTTTTTATCCATTTTTTATCCTCTCCTGTTTTCTCATTTCCTGCCGAACCTGACAGCCGGCCTTCTGTAAATCTAACGGATTTATAATCTTACTTCCCGTGCTTTCGCATAAAATGCCCTTTCCATTCCATTGATCCATTTATCTTCTGTGATTCGGTATGTTCCTTTTAACCGGATATCCTCAGAAGAACTTCCAATTTCTGCATCTATATCCCCTTTTTCCACCTTCCAGCGCATCTGCCTGTCAAGAAATGCTGACTGATCCGCCTGCACTGTAAATGTGACCCGCACTTTTTCTTCCGGCTCCATATGGATCCGCTTAAATCCGGCAAGCTCTTTCACCGGACGTGTCATACTTGCGAATCTGTCCCTGAGATAAAGCTGTACTACCTCATCCCCGGCACAGTTTCCTGCATTCTTTACCACACAGCTAATCTGTACCGATTCTTCTGCTCCAATCTCTGCTGCCGATATATGAATTTCTGAATACTCAAACCGTGTATAAGACAATCCATGCCCGAAGCAATATCGCGGTGTATGGGGAAGATCCACATAGTTGACAAATCCGATACTCTCCTGCTGGTGCCATGCAGAACCGTTCGGATGATTATAATAAATTGGAATCTGTCCGGCGTGATATGCCACGGATACCGGCAGCTTACCGCCCGGGTTATATGCCCCCAGCAGGACATCCGCCACAGCCTGCGCTCCCGTTTCCGCCGGGTTCCAGGCTTCTATGATGGCATCCAGATATTGGTCTGCTGTGTCACTGGAGATTGGTCTTCCATCAAAATGAACCCCAATCAAAGGCTTACCACATGCAGCGGCAGCCTGAATAAATGCGTCCTGACATTCCGGCAAATTGATGTCGGCAGCGTCCACACCTTCGCCCATGGTCGCCATAGAGCATGTGCCGTGCTTTCCTCCCAGAGTCAGGATCACAGCATCTGCTTCCCTGACTGCCTGCAGCGCTTCTTCAAATCTGCTCTGATCTTTTCCGGCAACCGGATACCCGTATGCATACAGAATCTCCGTGTCTGTCATCCGCTCCTTCAGTTCTTCTACCAGGCTTCTGCAGTCCGGCTTCTGCAGGCGCAGGATATCATCAAAAAGCTCCGCTTCGTCTGACTGGATATTTGTACCTGGGACATAATTCACCGGCTCACCATTTGGCAGCATTGCTCCGCTGATCTGCCCGGACTCCGGGCTGCCCTCTACCCCTGCGATGGAGCTTGCGACAGCGTAGACCGACTCCATCATGCACAGATGGGTATATCCGCCGAAGAACTTTCGGGCACAGTCTGCATGAGGCCCGATCAGGGCAAGCTTCTTTATCTTACCTGACAAAGGAAGTATCCCGTTGTTTTTCAGGAGTACCATGGACTCTCTTGCTGACCGGAAAGATAACTCCGCCCCCTCTTTCTCTTCAAAAATCTTTTGACAGGACTCACCATCCATGGCGAACGGATGCTCAAACAGACCCATGCGGAACTTGGCTTCCAACACCCGCAGAACGGTCCGGTCCAACAGTTCTGTATCCGCCTGCCCGCTTCGGAACATTTCTTTGAGTTCTTCTCCATATCCGGTCGCTTTCGGCATCTCTATGTCCATCCCTGCTTCCATGGCAAGAAGCCCTGTTTCTCCGATAGTCTCCCCGATTCGCTGGACCTCGTGGGCATTGTTAATGCCGCCGTAGTCGCTGACACACAGACCGTCAAACCCCATCTTTTCTCTGAGAAGTTCCGTGAGCAGCCTGTGTGAAACGGAAGCCGGCTCGCCATCGATAGAATTATAACAGGGCATGACCCCTTTCAGCTCGGATTCAGAAATCGCAGACTGGAAAGGCTTGCCGTATATTTCTTCCATGAGCCGGGACGGCGTATCACTGTTCGTTCCGTGAATACCGCCCTGTGAATTGTGAAATCCGAGAAAATGCTTGGCGACACTTTCCGGTCTTCTTCCGCCTGCCTCTGTTGTCTGGATTCCTTTCGTATATGCCGCTCCCAGAGCTGCCGCCAGAGCCGGGTCTTCCCCGTAGGTCTCTCCCTGTCTTCCCATGCGGGAATCCCTTGAAATATCCAGCACCGGAGCCAGAATGTGAGTGATGCCGCAGGCTGCTTCCTGTTTTGCCACCACTTTGGCTATCTTCTCTTCCAGCTCCGGATCCCATCCTGAGCCTCTGGCGATTCCGGATGGGAAACTGGTTCCTTCCTGAATAAATGCTCCGCACAGTCCCTCCATATGAAAGATTGCCGGGATATGATGAGGGCTTTGTCTCATCACAGTCTCCTGCATCTTCCTCTGCCATCCGGCGGCCTCTTCCAGCGTGCCTATCCTGCGCATTTCCAGAGTACTCACCTGTCCAATCCCGTAAGGCATCTCCAAAGCCTGCTGTTCCATATCATCATAGCTGTCACCAAATGGGAAAATGCAGCCAAGCTGCGCCATCTTCTCGTCTAAAGTCATTTCTTCGAGAAGTGCCCGTGCCCGTTCAGCCGGGGTTCTCTCGGTGTCTGTATATTTTACCTTCTGCTGTACCATTTACTTTCTTCTCCTTTTACATCTGCGCATTCAATTCTTTTAGTACGGCTTCATAAACCGCTTTTACCTCTGGGGCAGAGCTGATTCCTTCAGCCAGAGTCATTTGCCTTGCATACTCGATCATTGGATTGTGTACAAGCTCCGGCAGCATCTCTTCCATCATCTTCATGCCAAGAGGTTCGTCCAGAATCTCTCCCAGTGTACTGTCCAGAGTGAATTTCAGCTCTTTTAAACTTGTGTTTGTGTCATATTCATACACATATGTTCCCGATCCCACCTCTCCCAAAGCGTCGTCGCGCCCTTATTCACAGCATACAGCCATGATGGCAGATCCTCTCTCATAAACAGGAGTCCGGCCGTATCATGCGCTTTTTTCTCAGACAAGACATGACATAAATACGGCGTCCCTACAAATCCTGTGGTCAAATGATTCTGATGATCTTCTATATTGCTCACCAGCATTTGTACTATATTTTCCCTATCCTTTTCATATGCCAGGTTAAAATAGAGAGACAGCGCGCATGCAGTCTGAGTCTCGCTGACGATCCTGCCTCTTGCGGTGTAATATTCTTTCCTGAAAGAGTCCAGCGTCTTTTCACGGAGCACTTCATAATATGCCGCCTCTCCATATTTTCCCAGCACATGAGCCGTCTTTGCCACAAGCTCTGTGACATATATATAGTAAGCGTTTGCCACAAAGTAAACATCTGTAGCTCCAACGCTTTTATCTCCCATTTCACGATCCAGTGCCAGCCAGTCACCATACTGGTAATTGGTCATCCACAGCCCGTTTTCATTTACGTGATTGTGAATATAGTCCACCCACTCGTGCATACATTTCCATGATTGTTCTAAAATACGTGTGTCTCCATACGTCTGGTAGACTACCCACGGTATGATCACTGCCGCGTCGCTCCACGCCGCGGAACTGTAAGTTCCCTGTATGTCCGGTACTATATGAGGCACTCCCCGTTCCAGTGAAGATGCCGCCGATATATCCCTCATCCATTTTGTAAAAAACAGAGCCGTCTCCCGGTTGAACGCTGCTGTCCACGAGAATACCTGCGCATCTTCCATCCATCCAAGCCGCTCATCCCTTTGAGGACAGTCGGAGGGGATATCAAAGAAATTGTCACGCAGACTCCAGGAAATATTGCTCTGAAGCTGGTTCACTTTTTCATTGGAACATCGGAACTCTCCGGTCTTTCTCATGTCCGAATGCATTACGCAGGCTGTAAACATCTCAGGTCGTGGATTCTCTATTCCCTCCACGGCAGCATACCGGAAACCATGAAATGTAAAGTGGGGCATCAGAACCTGTTCTTCTCCGTTTAGGATATAGGTGTCCTCGGATTTTGCCGTCCGCAGAGTGTCCGGATAAAATACACCGTCCTGATCCAGGGTTTCCGCATGGCGGACAGTGATTTTCTGTCCTTTTTCTCCCCGGATTCTGATTTCTACAAGACCTGTAAGATTCTGACCGAAATCTACAAGTATATTCCCTTTTGGATCCGTGAAAACCCTCTTTGCTTTCAAGCGCTCATCCACCCGCACCGGCTCATTTAGCTGCGGCGTCAATGCAGTTGGACGAAATACGGCTTCTGGCACCGCAGATACCTTTCCCTCTCTGATATCAGGGGCATTTGTATCAATCGTCTCTCCCATATAGATCTCGCTGTAACGGATCTGTCCGGTTCGAACGCTCCAACTCTCATCAGTCGCAATCACCTCTTCCGTCCCGTCTTTATAACGCACATGGAGCTCTGCCCATACGGCAGTCCGATCTCCATACCGATCCGGCTTACAGTCAAAGCTGAGAATCCCTTTATACCAGCCGTTGCCCACGGTCAATTCCAGGACATTTTCCTGCCCTGTCCCTATTACTATTTTCCGCCTATAACTCAAGCCGGCGCTCCGATTCCGACGGAAGCGCCGGCTCTCATAATTACAATGTTTCTTTCAGCTTTGCCTGCTTCTTGATAATATCTGTTTCTTATTTTTCAATGGTCTTTCCTGCTCTGCGCGCAGCGATTTCCTCGCGCATCTTCGGCAGCTTTTCTTCCAGATCGAATTTCAGGAAGATTACAAACATCACAAGGTTGATCACAACCGGAAGATAATTTGAGAATCCATAGATGGAATATATCATGGATGTACTTGCGACTTCCAGCGTGGCATCATATGCACCGATTGCCAGGAACGCCGACAGTATTGCTGCACCAAGGCCATTTCCAACCTTACTGCCAAAGCCGATTGCTCCGCCCGACATTGCCACCAGCTTCTTATCATATTTCCACTCATTGTAATCAATGGTCATGGATGTCAGCACGCCATACAGACTCATCATCGGAATCTGTACAAAGCTGCCTAACAGACCGGTCACCACACAAACTGTAAAGTTCGTCGGTATAAAGCAGCGAATGCCTGCGAGTATCGCCGCTCCTAAGAGCCCGATGGAGATTGTCCTCTTGATTCCAAGTCCGGCAATAATCGGCTTGGATAAGATGAATCCCACTACGGTAGCCAACATACCTGCTGCTCCGATTATTCCGACCAGATTATCATTTCCGAAAATCCATTTACAGTAGTATATACTGCCAGATGCCGCGATACCGCTCGTAACACTTGTGGTCAAGTTAAAGAGCAGGATGATCACCCAGTATTTATTCTTCAGAAGCATTGTCATTGCTTTTTTGAAAGGAACCGGCTCTTCCTCTTCTTCAGCAACTCCCTCGGTTTCTTCTTCTTCGTAATCACATGCAAATTTGGCTTTGCGGCCGTTATGGCAGCAGATTGCAAACAGAACAAATACCAGTACACCAAGTACCACACCGTATTTGATCCATGCGGACTGTGTGCCGCCCAGCATATTTGTCACCGGGATCGTGAGAATGGAGATCAGCATTCCAGCGCCATAATTGGCAACCGCACGGAACAGCCCGATACTTCCTCTCTCGCTCAAGCTTCTGCTTCGTACAGTCATAACTGCCGCAAACGGGGTCGCAATAAAGGTATAAAGACCTGCGGACAATACCAGATTCGTAATCAGCGCGTAGATTACGCCCGGAATCTGTCCTGCCTGAATCGGTACGGTAAACATCAGAACCATAATCAGGGCTGCCGGAATAATCTGCGGCAGGATCCATCTGAAATACTTATGGTCGCCTCCTTTTGAATGATCGATAAAATTCCCCGCAATCACATCCGTGAATGCATCAATCACCTTTGAGATTGCCAATACAATACCAACACTTCCGACAGCCAGTCCTACCTTGTCCGTGTAGAAATAATTGAGCTGTCCGACCAGATTCGCCATCAGCCCTAATGCGAGCTGTCCGCCGAAATCTGCCAAATAATCTCTTTTGCGCATTACGCGCCTTGCGCCCTGCTTGTCGTAACGGGGTGCGTTTTTGTCTTTTGCCATCTTTCCTCTCCTCCTGTGTCATTGATGATAGGTTTACTATACTGTTTTTCTATAGATGATTATTGTAAAATAATTTACAAAATTGTAAGTTTCATCCTCGTTTTATTAAAACTTCTATCCTATGCTGCTTAGCATCCCGATAGTCTGGTATCAGCCCGGAATCGCAGATTGAACCGTCAGCATAAACCTCGGCTTTTCCATTCTTAATATGTTCGGGATTGCGGATGATAATATGATAATCCGCACCTCTGAAATATCTCGTCACTTCTGCCTCTTCCCATTCTTCCGGAAAGCATGGACTGATCCTAAGCCCTTCATAATCCCGTTTTACACCCAGAATACCTTCATACAGCCCCATCATGCACCATGCGGAAGTTCCTGTTGTCCATGACTGATAAGATTTCCCGTAATATCCCGGATTCGTGGAATAGCAGTTGGTAAATACATAAGGTTCTGCCCCGGACTTCGCCGACGGGTTCTCTTCGCTGTCAGGCATAATCTTTTTCAGCGTTTTCAGTGCCTTTTCTCCCCTGCCCGTACAGCAGTCCATGAGGATCTTAAAGCCGGTAGCATGACAGTACACTCCACCGTTCTCAAAAAGTCCCGGCAGCATACCGGACATCCTTCCCACATGGGCATCATACTCCGGGTACGGCGGCAGATTTAATGGAAAGCCGAAATCCTGCTCCATACTATCAACAGCCTCCAGCACCTGAGAAAGCCTGTCTCCATCCGCGACTCCTGCCAGCACAGCCCATGTTTGTGCGTTCAAATAGATTTTGCTTCCGGCGCTGTCCTGCGTTCCTACGTTTCCCTTGCTGCTTAAGGCTCTCGCATACCATTTCCCATCCCATGCATAGCGGTTGATATCTTCCTTAAGCTGTTCATATTCCTTCTCGATAAATCCGGCATACGCTGTATCGCCCGCATACTCCATCATTCTCTTTAATTCTCTCAGAGCCAGACAGAACTGGTGGGACAGCATCACAGACTCCGCCTCCTGATCATCCGTGATATTTAAGGCGTCATTCCAGTCGGCGAAATAAATCTTCACCAAACCATGCTCCCCTTTATCAAGAATTAAGCGATTAACCGCAGCCTTTACATGTTCCAGAACGGATGCTTTTCCGCCGTCCTGCCATTCAATCTCCGTATCAAGAATTGACAGATCCCCCGTCTCCTTAATCAGCTCGCATACCGCCCAGATGATCCAGAATGGCTGGTCTGAGTAGCGTGTGTCATCATAAGGATACCATGTAAGCACTCCGTGCCCGTCCTGAAACTGATGGCGCAGACATTCCAGGATTTCTTCTTTTGCTTTCTCCTGACGGTAATTCAACAGCGCTACAGAAATCTGCAGGTTGTCACGGACACCTTTCTTTCCTACGATACAGAAATCTGCCTGCTTTTTTACCCAGTTGTTCATCATATGATTAATCTTCTGGTCTGGTGTTTTCACAGACAAAGAGCTAATCTTCTCATAGTTATACGCCTCCGCCTCTGCGAACTCCCGTTCTGTGGATTCTGCATCTGCATACCGCTTTACTGCACTGCATGCCTCTTCACAGGAAGAGCTGATCCCGAATACCACCTGAATCTCTTTCTCCTCTCCCGGCATCAGCGTGATCTTATGCTGCAACACCCCGCCAAGAATGAACAGCGAGGCTTCCGAATTTGTACAGTCTTTTCCCTGCACGACAATATCCGGTCTTTGGAACAGGGCGCAGGCGGAAGCATCCGGTAATGTCAGCGTGCTTGTAGACCCGCAGAACTTTGTCAGGTCACCGTCCCATGCATAAACCGGCTCGGATGAGGCCAGAAACCCATGATACAGTTCATGGGGCGCGAAGGGATGGGCGGAATCACAGTAGATTCCGTTCAGTTCCCGTTTGAATTCTGTCTTCATGCATCGGTACATTTCGTAGTATCTGGGATAAGAGAAGCCTTCCAGATAAAAACTGACCGCAGAGAACATGCTTAACCTTTTCTCCTGCTCTGCTGTATTGCGAAGTTTCAGTGTCCATACCTCATGAAACCCTTTCTTCGGCACGAAAATCCTCCAGGATCCCTCAATTCCATTTTTCTTTGAACAAATCTGCGTGTGCCCGATACTATGTGTACAGCAGTAGTCTTCCACCTCTGTGTTAAGCGGCCCCTTCCCGATATTCCAGCATGTTCCGTCTGCATCATCTCTTAAATATACATATCTGGCATCATCCCGGTTGATCATACACATATCTGCTTTTTCGCTCAGATAATAACTGCGCCCGTGTCCTACCTGCGATATCTGAGCGCAGTAGCGTTCTTCATTCCACAGGTAATTATACCAATAACGCGGTGTTTCCGCATGATAGATCTGGCAGCCGTTCCCGTCCGGCGTAAACTCATACAGACCATTTTCTGCACTTTTCTTTGACTCATAATTCATCTTTCTTTCAATCTCCTGTTTTCTTATTTTGTAATCTCAAAGTACTCCCTTGGGAACTATGCTTATTCACCGACCACAAGTCTGTACTGGATGCCCGGAACAGAACCGTCCATTGCAAACCGTATTTCATCTCCTGTTTTTTCTCCATTCATTTCGGCAATTACTTCCCCGATCGGATTTAACACCTCCAGTTTCGCATTCTCCGCTTTCACACGGATGCAGCCTTCCAGTGTCTCTGCGTACAGTTTGCCTTTGAACTCCACAGCGGCAAACGGAATCCCCATCAGCTCCGGTCCTTTGCCAAATGTTGTCTCGTCCATACCGGTTGTCCCCATTGCCGTCAAAATATATTCTGACGCGCCATCCATCTTAATTTCATCTTTTGCGATCAGAGCCAGTGTAATCCTTTCGTTTTCCACCTCCACACAGATCTTGTCAGAAAGGGAAATCTCTTCTTCCGGCGCGCCGCTGAAATAGCCGCAGTAAGGTGTGTGGATAGAGAAGCGTGCGTGATCTGGGTCAAAAACGATTTCTTTTGTGTCTGAAATCAGCCTTCCTTCCACATAGCCGGTATCTTCCGGCAGAATACCCCACTCTTTCATCGCACTGTCCATGATTTCGGCAAACGTCCGGTAATCTCCGTTGCCCGATGTCTCTCTGATCCGGTCGAACACAAGTGCTTTTTCTCCAAGATGCACTCCCGGTTGAATTTCTTTCGTGTCTTTCGCAGCATTTGCCAGGCGGTTTTCCTCTTTATAACGCCGGAACGCATCCCTGTATTCAGACCATGCATAGTACACGCCATGTTCCGCATCTGAGAGATCAGCGCCGTTTAAAAATCCGGCATTTACCGCTATGTCCGCATTACCCTGATAACTGTCTCCTCCATCCAGAAATACATTGCGCATAGACGTAATATATGGGAAAAAGGTGGTCGGCATTGCATGGAAAAGGGGCAGTGTTTTCAGGTCATTCTGTGTGTATATAACATCTACGCAGTGTTTTGCTACGGAGACAAGCCCTTTCAAAAAGACAGACGCCATGAATCCCCACTGGCAGATTACCGCCGGATCGTTATATACATCGAATACATTCAATATCTCATCTGCCGGCTGGTCATCCCAGTTCTCGGAGGTATGGTGATTATAAAGAATCAGTCCGTCCCAGTCGTTTAAGCAGGCATATGCTGCCATCTGCACAAACGCCGTGGAATGGAAAGGATGCTCACCATACTCGTTCCACTCGCTGAGCATAAAAGGTTTTCCTTTCACAATCGCCAGTGATCCCAGACTTAAAAGGGTCGTTGCCGCCGATCCCACGCCGGTCTGCATAGTCAGAGGATTCGTAGAGACATATTCCATGGGGCCGGCCACCAGGTATGTATTATTCTCTACTGGAAGGAGAGGATGATTAAAATAGCTGTTATTCTCCATCAAGTCGCCGTCTGTATGCCCATACACATCCGCTGCCCCGGCAATTAAATTGCTGGTAACGACAGGAACTTTTGCCCCGAGGAAATGGATATAGTCTTTCATATCCTGATAGAACTTCCGGTTCATATAGATGCCGAACTCCATAAAGTCGGCATATCTTGCCGGTCCTTCCGGTGCATCCCACTCTCCTTCTGGGTCGCTGACCGGCTGATAGAAACTGCCTTCAATCCCCCGGACGGTTCCCCGGGCCGGATCTTCTTCCTCCCCCAGCGCGCAGCAACCGTCCTTTGTCCACGCTTCTTTCAGATGCTCCCGTGTGTGGTACTTCATCAGCAGGAAGTCGTTAAAGCGCTCCTGTACTTCTGCCCGGTAGGGTTTCATCTCTTCCCCTGCATCGCCACCCATATTCCCCTTGATAGCAGTGTCCTCGTTGTTGATTTGGATTGTCACTACCGCCGGATCATCGATAAGCGCCAGTCCCGTATAGGGATTCACATGGCAGAGCAGCTCCTTTGCATACTCTTTCTGGAGTTCAATCATCCGCTGGTTGTACAGACAGTACCGTTTGATACAGGAGGGTGCGCCGCCCAGATACTCCATGCCGTCTCCCTCTTCAAACTTTCTCGCTACAATCAGGTCTATATGGAGATAGATGCCCTTCTCTTTCAGTTTCGCCGCAAAGTAATCGAACCGTTCCAACCCATCCGGGTTGAATTTCCTGCTGGTACCGGATGCATAGTCCAGAAGAGGCGCTTCCCTGCAGCTGCTCCAGCTTCCCGGCTCCTCTCCCACTGGGGCGTCCGCCGCATGGAGACGGATGATGTTTACTCCCATGCTGGCGAACCGTTCTGCCATTCTGTCCGCCGTCTCATGATCCGGCGTATTGGAACGCGCCGCCACATTGAATCCTAAAAACCGCGCTCTCGTACCATCTTCAAAATAAAGATGCCCCTTTTTCGCTTCGACAAACCCATGTTTTCCCGCAGGCGCATCCAGCAGATGAGAGTAATTGAGGACTCCCGTATTCGGTTCTGCCTTGTGTATCCTGATTCGTTGTTTCATTCTGATCTTCCTCCTATCTCTTCCGGCTCCTGCTACCTTATCATTTTTCTTGCACAGCAACCTTTCTGATGTCAGACTATCACATGGCAATTTATAAATATTGTAATATTCATTTAATTATTGTAAAATAGAATATATAATTTTAGTTTAAGGAGAGAATGGCCTATGGAAACAGATTATCTATCTATGTGTAAGAATTTTTATGCGGCGACAAAAATCCCGGTCACATTACTGAAAGGCAAATATGCAGTCTATACTTCTTTTAATGATATCACCGGCACATCTCCTGCATACTACCGTGAGGATCTCTTTCCCATGAGCGATCATAATCCGACCTTTTGCAGTGATTCTCCGGATATCGGCTACGGACGCCTTTTAATCGAGAATACCGACTATAATCTGATTCTCGGCCCGGTATTCAACGTTCCTGTCACCGAAGAACTAATTCGCTATTCCTCCAGAGAGAGTGGAGTCTCTTTAGAAAACAGGGAACAGTACGCAGAATTGCTCTATGCAATCCCCCTGCTTGGTCAGGCACAGTTTGCCAATTATCTGGTATTTCTCCATCAGTGCTTCAACCACAAGACTGTCTCCGCAGAACGGCTCTTTCTGGAAAATGACAAGCTCACACTGGAGTGCTTTAACCAACAGACGGATCAAATGGTAGAAGATAAGGAAGAAGGAAATGTTCATAACACCTACTATTTTGAACTGGAATTGTATCAGATAATCAAGAATGGGAATACAGACGCCCTGAAGAAATTTCTCTCTGCCACCCGTGCTCCCCTCAAGGAAGGGAAGATGGCAGGCGCACCCTTGCGGCATGCCAAAAACCTCTTTATCAGCGCTGTAGTAAAAGCCGGTATCATGGGTGCAATCCCGGGCGGTGTGGATATCGAAAAAACATACCAGCTCATAGACTATTACATTCAAGAGTGTGAACAACTGCGCACAATTGAGAAAATCAATCAGCTCCAGTATGTCATGCTTCTGGATTTCTGTCAGCGTGCCGGAGAAACACGCATCCCGGAAGGTATCTCCCCGGATGTCTATCAATGTATGACCTATATCCGGAACCACACAAATGAGCCTATCTCTGTAGAAGCTGCCGCCGCTCATACAGGGCGCAGTGCCTCTTATATGATGAAACACTTTAAAGGTGAACTCGGCATCCGGATGGGCGCTTACATTATGCGCTGCAAGCTGGAAGAAGCAAAAAGTCTTCTGACCTACAGTGAAAAAAGTCTGGCTGAAATCAGCAGCTATCTCTGCTTTT
>OGPM01001607.1_pt1 | contig 18182 bp, 19 predicted proteins | sample 1552961 | NCBI WGS metagenome assembly OGPM01 (sample SAMEA2580304, study PRJEB22360) | human gut metagenome | biome: human gut; feature: human-associated habitat; material: faeces | place: Denmark | collected 2008/2010
ACATGAACATCGTACTCCTTATCAAGAATAAGGATACTCAGAGCATTAAGGTGACGGTAGACGATGGGAAAGATTCCGCTACGAAGACATATGGACTTACCAGATTGATTTTGGAGACAGAGTAAAGGAGAAAATTCAAAATGGCAAAGTTTTTTGGGAAAATCGGTTATGCAGTATCAAAGGATGTTCGTCCGGGGGTTTGGGATGGGGAAATTACTGAGCGAGAGTATTTCGGCGATTTGATTCGGAATACCAGTCGGTATCAGACTTCCGATAAACTCAATGACGATATCAACATTTCCAATGAGATCAGCATTGTGGCCGATCCTTTTGCTTATCAGAATTTTCACGCAATGCGGTATGTCGAGTTCATGGGAGAGAAGTGGAAGATTTCCAGCGTTGAAGTACAGTATCCGCGTCTGATTCTGACGGTAGGAGGTGTATATAATGACTGATCGACGACTCGCATTCCACAATCTACTGTGCGAGATTTTATCTTGCCCGATAGAAGGCGAACAGTGCCGATGTTATTTTCAGCCTCCGGAATCTATTAAGATGAATTACCCCGCCATTGTATATAGCCTTGATGATATAGACAAGACATATGCAAACGACGGGGTATATTTATCTAATCGAAGATATGCCGTTACCGTTATTGATAAAGATCCGGATACATCCTTGGTGCGGAAAGTAACGAATTTACCGATGAGCCGGTTTGACCGGCATTTCAAAAAAGATAACCTGAATCACTACATTTTTAATGTGTATTTCTAAGATTGGAGGAATAATTCAATGAGTAAGCTTATTTGGGATAAAGTTGGGGAACGCCTCTACGAAACTGGTGTTGATCATGGTGTTCTCTACCCGATTCAGACGGGTGGACAGTATAACAAAGGCGTTGCTTGGAACGGTCTGAGCGCGGTGACAGAGAGTCCTTCCGGGGCAGAGCCTTCCCCGATCTATGCGGATAACATCAAGTATTTGAACCTGATGTCCGCAGAGGATTTCGGCGGAACGATTGAGGCTTATACTTCTCCGGATGAATTTGCGGAGTGTGACGGTTCCGTCGAAGTCGCTCCTGGTGTCTTTGCAGGACAGCAGAGCAGGAAGCAGTTTGGACTTTCTTATCGCACCATTCTTGGCAATGATGTAGATTCCAATGACTATGGTTATAAGCTGCATCTTGTTTATAATTGCCTTGCCTCTGTTTCTGAGAAAGGCTATACCACTGTGAATGACAGCCCGGAGGCAATCGCTCTGTCCTGGGAATTCAGCACGACTCCGGCGGAGATTGCGAAGATAATCGATGGTAAGAAGCTGAAACCCACCGCAATCCTTACACTGGATTCTACTAAGATTGATGCGAAGAAGCTGGCAGCTCTGGAAGAAATCCTGTATGGTAAAGACCCGACTACTCCAGAGGGTAACGATGGCGTTGATCCCAGACTGCCGTTTCCTGATGAAGTGATTGAACTTCTGGCTGCTGAAGACCTCCCTTAATGAGCCTTTCTGTTAAGCCTGAAGACGGAGAGGCTGTTTTATTTGGAAAAGCAGTGAATGAATTGCAGAGTGATGTGGTTGTTGCTGATGATGAAGTGACAGGCACTCTGAAGTATGTCAATGGTTATGTTGATTTCAGTAGTAATACTTCTGAGCAGGAAGGAAATTACCTGGCTCTCAAGATTGAGGCTGAGCCGGCTGAAGCAGAGACGGTTGTTGAGCTCGTAGGCGGTACTAAGGGACCGGTTGCGCTAGATGACGACATGAACATCGTACTCCTTATCAAGAATAAGGATACTCAGAGCATTAAGGTGACTACCACACACAACGAGGAAAGCATCACGAAGACTTATGGTCTTTCTGGGCTTACCTTGGAAACAGAATAACGTATAGGAAGCCTCGTATTCAATGTGCGGGGTTTCTTTTTATTTGAAAGGAGAAAAATTATGCTGAAGAAAACCATTCCCTATATCGATCTGAACGGTGTCGAAAGAAAAGAGGATTTCTATTTCCATCTGTCAAAGCCGGAAATTGTCAAGATGCAGACAAGCGTGAAGGGCGGCTATGATGTACAGCTCAAAAGTATTGGTGCCGGCGCTGATGGCGGCCAGATTATGGAATTCTTTGAAGATCTCATTAAGAAAGCTTACGGTGTCAAGAGTGAAGATGGCCGTCGCTTTATGAAGTCTGAGGAGATTTCCAGATCCTTTATGGAATCTCCTGCTTATGAGATTCTCTTTGAGGAACTGGTTACGAATGACAAGACAGCAGCAGACTTTGTGAATGCGGTGATGAACATCGGCAATTCTGCCACAGCTCCTGCAATTGCAGCAAACACTCAGAATTAAAGGAGAGGTGAGAGATGCTCCGAATCACAATACCATCCACGGAATTCTGGGATGAGGTGAAGCAAGAGTTTGTTTACACAAAGGCTCAGACCTTGCAATTGGAGCATTCTCTTGTTTCTCTTTCAAAATGGGAATCGAGATGGAATAAGCCGTTTCTGACGAAGCAGGAAAAAACTTTGGAAGAAACCATCGATTATGTAAAATGTATGACTCTTACACAGAACGTGAACCCGGAAGTTTATAACTATCTGACAAACAGCAATATCAATGAGGTCAATCGGTATATTGCTCTTCCTATGACTGCCACCCGGTTTTTCGAGGAAAAAAAAACGCAGGGAAGCAGAGAGCAGATTACGGCAGAACTCGTTTATTACTGGATGATAGCTTTAAACATTCCATTTGAATGTCAGAAATGGCATCTCAATAAACTGTTTACTTTGATAAGAGTATGCGATGTGAAGAGCAGGCCGCCGAAGAAACATAGCCGCAGAGAAATTATGAAACGGAATGCGGCACTAAATGCGGCCCGTAAAAAGAAATGGAATACGAAAGGGTGATTACTATGAGTAACAGCAGCTTGGTTAATTGTACGGTAAAAAGTCCAAACCATAGTGGAGCCAGAACGCATTCAATCGACCGGATCACTCCGCATTGTGTGGTCGGTCAGCTTTCAGCGGAATCTATTGGGGGCTGCTTTGACAGTAGTAACGTACAGGCTTCTTGCAACTATGGAATTGGTAGTGACGGACGTGTGGTTCTTTGCGTGGATGAAGCAAACAGAAGCTGGTGTTCTTCCAGCAATGCGAATGATCAGCGTGCTGTGACGATTGAATGTGCCAGTGATATGACTCATCCGTATGCCATGACTGATGCAGTATATGAAAAGCTGGTTGCTCTGTGTGTTGACATCTGCCGGAGAAATGGTAAGACAAAACTCCTTTGGTTTGGCGACAAGGACAAATCTCTGAACTACAGTCCCAAATCAAACGAGATGATCCTTACGGTTCATCGGTGGTTTGCCAACAAATCTTGTCCTGGGGATTGGCTGTATTCCAGGCTGGGGAATCTTGCGAATCGGGTAACTGCTCAGCTTGGCGGAAGTACGACTGACAGCGTCCAGAAAACCTACAAAACTGGACTTTACAAAGTCAACATCGGTGATTTGAATATTCGCAAAGGCCCTGGGACGAATTACGGAACCAATGGGATGATTACTGACCGAGGTACTTACACGATTACTGAAATTCAGAACGGTTACTGGGGCAGGTTGAAATCCGGTGCAGGATGGATCAGCGTTCATGAAGCTTACTGTACCTATAAAGGCGCAGTTTCTTCTGATTCTGGTGGATCAGTAGAGAAGCCTTCTGGAAATTTTCTGGTTCAGGTGGACATTTCCGATCTGTATATCCGTAAAGGTCCCGGAACGAATTACGGAACCAATGGTTTCTGTCCGAAAGGAGTCTACACCATCGTTGAGGTTAAAACCGGTGCTGGTTCTAATGCTGGATGGGGTAAGTTGAAATCCGGAGCAGGATGGATCTCACTGGATTACGCAACTCGAATTTAAAGAGGACGCACGATGATAAGTTTCAGACAAAAGGGTGACTTCTCCAAGTTGACACGCTTTCTGGAGAGAGCAAAAGAAGCGGTTCACATCGGAGACCTGGACAAGTTTGGTAAAGAGGGAGTAGCCGCCCTTGCGTCTGCAACACCAGTGGATTCTGGGGAGACGGCGAATTCCTGGTATTACGAAATTGAGAATCGGAAAGGTTCAGTTACAATTTCATTTCATAATTCAAATGTTCAAAATGGAGTTCCAATCGCTGTTATTTTGCAGTATGGACACGGAACTCGAAACGGCGGCTGGGTACAGGGGCGAGATTACATCAATCCTGCTATCCAGCCTATTTTTGACAAAATTGCAAATAACGCATGGAAGGAGGTTACTAAGCTATGAGTAAGACGATTGATGAAAGAGTCGTTGAAATGCGATTCGATAACAAACAGTTTGAGCAGAATGTTCAGACCAGTATATCTTCAATTGAAAAGCTCGAAAAAAGCTTAAAATTGAAAGGTGCCTCCAAAGGATTGGATGACGTTAATGCCGCAGCAAAAAATTGCAATATGACTCCGCTTTCCAATGCGGTCGAAACCGTAAAGATGCGGTTTTCGGCGTTGGAAGTCATGGCAGTTACGGCTCTGGCGAACATCACAAATTCAGCGTTAAATGCTGGTAAAAATATTGTTTCTGCACTGACAATCGATCCAATTAAGACTGGATTTCAGGAGTATGAAACACAGATCAATGCAGTTCAGACCATTCTTGCTAATACACAGAGCAAGGGGACAACCATTGACCAGGTAAATGCTGCTCTTGATGAGTTGAACAAATACGCTGATCAGACGATTTACAATTTTACGGAAATGACCCGTAACATTGGCACTTTCACGGCTGCCGGTGTTGACTTGGATAAATCAGTAACATCAATCAAAGGTATTGCCAACTTAGCAGCAGCTTCGGGTTCTAATGCTTATCAGGCCAGTACCGCTATGTATCAGCTTTCGCAGGCGATTGCAGCGGGCAAGGTTAGTTTGCAAGACTGGAATTCCGTTGTAAATGCGGGAATGGGCGGTCAGCTATTTCAAGACGCCTTAACTCGAACCGCAGAACATTTCGGAACCAACATGGATGCGATGATTGAACAGTATGGTTCATTCCGAGCTTCTCTGACCGAAGGTGGATGGCTGACAACAGAGGTGTTGACCGAAACTCTGACACAGTTGTCTGGAGCTTACTCAGAAGCAGATCTTATCGCTCAGGGATATACCGAAGAACAAGCTAAAGAGATTACAAAACTGGCTCAGACAGCATTGGATGCAGCTACCAAGGTAAAGACATTCACGCAGTTATGGGACACCCTGAAAGAATCGGTTCAGTCTGGTTGGACTCAGAGTTGGGAAATCATCATTGGTGATTTCGAAGAGGCAAAAGAACTTTTAACTGAGGTTAGCAACGCCCTTGGCAACATGGTAAATGCTTCTGCCGAAGCGAGAAATAAGATGTTGCAGGATTGGAAAGATCTTGGCGGACGAACTGCGTTGATTGAAGCGGTAAGGAATGCTTTCGAGGGTGTTTTAAGCATTATAAAGCCAGTTAAAGAAGCGTTTAGAGAAGTCTTTCCGCCGATGACCGGAGAACAGCTTTACAATCTCACTGTAGGATTACAGGAACTTACCGAAAAATTCAAAATGGGCGAAGAAACAGCGAATAACCTGAAGAGAACATTCAAAGGGGTATTCGCTTTATTTGATATTGGACTTCAAGGTGTCAAAGCGCTTGTTGGTGGATTTGCAGATCTGATTGGTTATGTGGCTCCGGCCGGAGATGGAATTCTCGGGTTTACGGCCAGCATTGGAGATTTCATTGTTGGTATTGATGAAGCTATTAAATCGTCTGATGCCTTTAACAAAGCTATCGAAGGAATCGGGAATTTCCTGAAACCAATTGCGGATGGAATAAAGACTTTTGTAAAAACAGTTGCCGATGCGTTCAGCGAGTTTGCGAATGTTGATACCAGTGGTCTCGATAATTTTGCGGATAAGGTACAGACTCGGTTTGAACCGTTTGTAAAATTAGGAGAGTTGGTAAAGAAGGCATTTGAAGGAATTATTGGGATTGTCGAGAAGGCAGCGCCTGTTTTATTGAAGCTGGGTTCCATTGTCGCAAATGCGTTTGGAAACCTTGGGGAAGCAATTCTCACAGCATTTGATACCGCAAGTTTTGACCCAATTTTGGATTTAATCAATACCGGATTGTTTTCTGCAATTCTAATCGGGGTGAAAAAGTTTATTGACTCTCTATCGGAAATCACCGAAAACGGCGGCGGAATTCTTGGTTCATTCAAAGATATTTTGGATGGAGTTAAGGGGAGTCTTGAAGCATGGCAGTCAAGTCTGAAAGCTGGCACTCTTCTGAAGATTGCCGGCGCTATGGCAATCCTGACCGCAGCGATTGTGGCGTTATCCCTGGTTGATTCCGAAAAGCTGAATGCGTCCTTGGGAGCTTTGAGTGTTCTGTTCGTCGAACTGCTTGGTTCAATGGCCATCTTTGAAAAGATAATGAACGGAGCGGCAATCAAAGGAATGGGCCAGTTGACCATTGCGATGATTGGGATGTCTACCGCTGTTCTTATTCTTGCAGGCGCAGTTCAGAAATTATCCGGTTTGGATTGGGATGAGCTTCTGAAAGGATTGGTTGGCGTTGCCGGGTTATCCGCTATTCTGGTAGCATCTGCAACAGCGCTTTCCAAAACATCGAAGGGGCTGATAAAAGGTTCAGCCGGTTTGGTAGTATTTGCGGCAGCGATTCGAGTTCTTGTAGGAGCAGTTGAAGATTTAGGAGCTTTGGATGTGGGCTCTTTGGCTAAAGGTCTAATCGGAGTCGGCGTTCTTTGCACAGAACTGGCGTTGTTCCTGAAGGCTACAGATTTGGATGGAATGGGTGTTCTGAAAGGAACCGGATTGGTTCTTCTTGCAGCGTCCATCAATATTCTGGCGGATGCGGTTAAGGCATTTGGAGATCTGGACACTTCAAACCTGATTCAAGGACTATCTGCGGTTGCCGTGGTTCTTACCGAACTGGCGGTATTCACCAAAGTTACGGCTAACGCGAAGCATGTAGTTTCCACCGCTACAGCGATGACGATTCTTGGAGCAGCCATGCTCGTGTTTGGAGAAGCAGTGAAAAAGATGGGGAACCTGACTTGGGGAGAGATTGGACGAGGTCTTACCACGATGGCCGGTTCTCTGGCGGCCGTGACAGTTGCGATGAATCTACTTCCAAAAGGAATGGTGTCGAAAGCGACTGGAATGGTAGAGGTCGGTGCAGCATTACTCATTATCGGCGAAGCAGTCCGAAATATGGGCGGAATGTCCTGGGATGAAATCGCCAGAGGACTGGTAACCCTTGCAGGTTCCATGACCATTCTTGTTGTGGCACTCAACGCAATGAAAACTGCACTTCCGGGTGCGGCAGCGGTTCTTACCGTGTCCGCTGCATTGGCGATATTTACCCCGGTTCTCAAGTCATTGGGGAATATGTCTTGGGAGAGCATCGCCAGAGGGTTGGTGGCACTGGCAGGTTCTTTCACGGTTCTCGGTGTCGCAGGAGTGGCATTAGGGCCATTGACCCCAGCTATTTTAGGACTTTCGGCCGCCATTGCTGTGTTGGGAGTAGGATGTCTGGCCGCAGGTGCTGGCATTCTCGCATTTTCCACTGGACTTTCTGCTTTGGCAGTATCTGGAGCGGCGGGAGCAGCATCTCTAGTAGTGGCAGTATCCAGTATTCTCAGTTTGATTCCGTTGCTGTTCGAATCTATCGGGGAAGGAATCCTTTCTCTTGCTGGAGTAATCGCAAATGGCGGGCCAGCTATTGCCGAGGCATTTACAGTATTGGTTCTTGCCGCAGTCGATGCTTTGGTTACGGCTGTACCAGCAGTTGTGGACGGGCTATTTGTCCTGATCGACAGTGTCCTTTCGGCTCTGGTCGAACACACACCGACCATCGTGGAGCAGTTATTCGATATTCTGATTGGGATTATTCAGGCTATCACAACGAAACTACCGGAATTGATTAAAGCTGGCGTAGAGTTACTGATGGCTTTCTTTGACGGGGTAATCGACGCCTTGAGTGGTATTGATGTGAATGTACTCATCAAAGGAATCGCTGGAATTGGTTTGCTCTCAGCAATTATGCTTGCTCTCAGTGCTGTTGCTTCCTTGGTACCTGGGGCTATGGTTGGTGTTCTCGGAATGGGTGCAGTCATTGCGGAGTTGGCATTGGTTCTGGCGGCTGTCGGCGCTCTGGCTCAGATTCCTGGGTTGGAATGGCTTATCGGTGAGGGCGGAAATCTTCTTCAGGGAATTGGTACTGCGATTGGTAAATTTGTCGGTGGCATTGTTGGCGGCTTCATGTCTGGAGTCTCCAGTCAGTTCCCTCAAATTGGCGCAGACCTTTCTGCATTTATGACGAATGTGCAGCCATTTATCGAAGGTGCTACACAGCTTAATCCTTCCATGCTGGACGGTGTGAAAGCATTGGCGGAAACCATCCTTATCCTGACAGCAGCCGATATTCTGAACGGATTGACTTCCTGGCTTACAGGGGGAGCTTCCCTGAGCGATTTTGCTACCCAACTCGTTCCCTTTGGTGAAGCGATGCGGGATTTCTCCATTGCCATTGCCGGTATGGACGGGGAATTGGTGGCAAATGCGGCTACTGCCGGAAGGACGCTTGCGGAGATGGCGGCAACTCTTCCGAATTCTGGAGGGGTTATCGGATTCTTCACAGGCGAAAATGATATGAGCGCATTCGGAGCTCAGCTTATTCCGTTTGGCGAGGCGATGATGGGATTTGCAAATGCCGTAAGAGGACTGGATGCTGACACCGTAACGAATGCTGCTACCGCAGGAAAGGCCATGGCTGAAATGGCAACCACAATTCCGAATTCCGGAGGCGTGGTCGGTTTCTTTGCCGGTGAAAATGACATGGATGCGTTTGGTGAGCAGCTTGTACCGTTCGGCGAGGCAATGATGCTGTTCTCACAGGCTGTAAAAGGTCTGGATGCAAATGTGATCGTGGAATCCGCTACGGCGGGAAAGGCGTTAATCGAATTGGCAAATACTGTTCCCAACAGTGGCGGTGTCGTGGGCTTCTTTACAGGAGAGAACGACATGGACACGTTCGGGGAGAAGTTGGTGCCATTTGGCAGAGCGATGAAATCCTACTCTGACGCAATTGCAGGTATTGATGTGGAGGCCGTTACAAATTCCGCAACGGCTGGCAAAGCAGTAGTTGAGTTGGCGAATACGTTACCGAATACGGGTGGATTGGTAAGCTGGTTTACAGGAGACAATGATATTGCCGCCTTTGGCACAAGTTTGGTTTTCTTTGGTAAGAGCTTCGCACAATATTCCGACTATATGAAAGATGTGGATGCGAACATCGTTACCACTACAACCAATGCTGCTACATCCATTGTTGAGCTTCAGAAAAGTCTTCCAAAAGAAGGCGGATGGTTCTCCGATGATATGACACTTGCCAGTTTTGGTAGTGATATGGCATCGTTCGGTTCCCATTTCAGTAATTATTACAACAGCATCAGCGGTATTGATACGACGTTGCTGTCCGGAGTGATTACCCAGACAAACCGGCTTGTAAGCATGGCAAATGGGATGGTCGGTCTGGACACAAGCGGTATGACTTCTTTCAGCTCTGCATTGACAACTCTTGGAGAAACTGGCGTAACCGGATTTATCAATGCGTTCAATAATGCAGAATCGAAAGTAACGGCTGCGGCTTCGAGTATGCTGTCGTCTTTCATCAATGGTGCAAATGCGAAGAAATCCGAACTGACAACAACATTCACCACGCTGGTTCAGGCTGTATTGACAGCTATCAACGGAAAGCAGGGCGAGTTCCAAACCAGTGGTTCCACACTTATGGTTAAATTTATCGCCGGAGTACGATCTCAGGATAGTCCTTCCAGAACAACCTTTACCAATATCGTTAGCGGTTGTTTGACTGCGATACGAAATAAGTACGGAGAATTCACATCAACCGGAACCCAGACAATGGTGAAGCTGATTGCCGGTATCAGATCGCAGGACAGTAGTGCGAGGATGGCGTTCACAACCATTATCAGTGCTTGCCTTACGGTGATTAAAAATAAGTATGCAGAATTTACCTCGACAGGTAGAGAGTGCATGGTTAAATTTATCGCCGGTGTGAGAAGCAAGGATAGTGAACTCCGGACCGCTTTTACAACGATGCTGAGTGGTTCCATAACCGCCATCAAAGATTATTATAGCCAGTTCAAATCTGCCGGCTCATACTTGGTCGATGGTTTCTGCGATGGTATCAGTGAAAATACCTGGAAAGCAGAAGCAAAAGCAAGAGCTATGGCAGCCGCAGCGGCTGAAGCAGCGGAAGACGAACTGGACGAGCATTCTCCTTCCAAACGCTTTTATGGAATTGGTAACTTTGCGGGAGTCGGCTTCATAAATGCGTTGATCGATAATGTCTCCAAGGCTGGAAAGGCTGGACGGGAAATTGCCAGATCTTCTATTGACGGGCTGAACGACATCATTTCCAGAATTGCAGATTATGTGGACGCAGATATGGATGTTCAGCCTACCATTCGACCGGTTCTTGACCTGTCCGCTGTGGAAGCAGGGACTGGAAGGCTGAATGCTTTGTTTAGCAGAAATCAGGCATTATCTGTCAGCACTGGGATGAATGACCGAGTTTCCGAGATAGAAGTTCAAAATGGAGAAAGTTCTCCTACAGGAAATACCTATCAATTCACGCAAAACAATTATTCGCCTAAGGCTCTGTCGAGAATTGATATTTATCGGCAGACAAAGAATCAATTTTCGGCGATGAAAGGGCTGGTGGGTAACACATGATTAGAGCAGTAACTGTAACTAATTATTTGGGCGAATCAAAAAGATTTGAATTAGCGTTCCCGGATGAATCCGGGTTCGCTGTTCAATCTATCAGTGGATTGGGACCGAGCAAGGCAGATATTAACACGACAGAAATCTCTACGAATGACGGCTCGCTGTATAACTCGGCAAGAGTAAATTCCAGAAATATTGTTATGTCTCTGAAACTGATGTTTAATCCTCAGATCGAAGACACAAGACATGACTCTTACAAATATTTTCCGATAAAGAAGAAAGTAACGCTTCTCATAGAGACAGATAATCGTATTTGTGAGACTTACGGTTATGTGGAATCAAATGAACCAGATATTTTCAGCAGCGATGAGACGACGCAGATTTCCATCGTGTGTCCTGATCCTTATTTTTATTCTGCTGGTCCGGATGGAACTAATACCACTATCTTCTATGGAGTGGAACCTCTGTTTGAGTTCGCTTTTTCGAATGAATCTTTAACCGAGTCCTTGATTGAATTTGGCGAGATTAAGAATGAAACTGAGCAGACGGTGTATTACTCCGGTGATGCCGAGATCGGGGTTGTGATTACCATCCATGCCATCGGAAATGTGAGAAACATCACGATTTACAATACCGGGACGAGAGAAGTAATGCGTATTGATACTGATAAATTGAAGCAGCTAACCGGTTCTGGAATGGTTGCCGGCGATGAAATCATTATCTCCACCATTAAAGGGGATAAATCAATTACGCTTCTTCGAAACGGTATCTACACCAATATTTTAAACTGCCTTGATAAAGATTCTGACTGGTTTCAGCTATCCAAAGGCGATAATATTTTCGCTTATGTGGTGGAAGAAGGAACGACCAATGTGCAGTTTAAGATTGAAAACCGGACAGCATTTGAGGGGGTATAGTTATGGAATTGATTGTTCTGGACACTTCTCTGAAAATGCTTTCTGTGCTTGATACCTTTGAGTCTCTGATATGGACGGAGCGGTATTCTGCCTATGGAGATTTTGAGGTATACACAAGTATCAACGACTCTGTTCTTGAAATCCTGAAAGACGACTACTATCTCTGGCTGAAAGAATCTGATCAGACTATGATTGTCGAGGATAGAAAGATTGAGTCTGATGCCGAAAACGGAAACCACTTCACGGTCACTGGAAGGTCGTTGGAATCCATTCTGGAACGCCGTATCATTTGGAAGCAAACGATTCTAAGCGGAAACTTTCAAAATGGAATCAAAAAGCTGTTGGATGAGAACATCATCAATCCTTCTGATGCTTCCCGAAAGGTAGAGGGATTGATATTTGAGGCATCCACAGACCCAGCGATTACCGCACTGACAGTTGACGCACAGTTTACCGGTGACAATCTGTATGATGCTATAAAAAAGCTATGCGATTCTAAGAACATCGGTTTCCGAATTAAGCTGTCCGATGATAATAAATTTGTTTTTAAACTCTATGCAGGTGCAGACCGTTCTTACGATCAGTTCACGAATCCCTATGTCATCTTTTCTCCAAAATTTGAGAATGTAATCAATACCAATTATTTGGAGTCAAAGAAAACTTTGAAAACAGTTACTTTGGTTGCCGGAGAGGGAGAAGGAGCTAATCGGAGAACTACAACGGTGGCTTGCTCATCTGGAGCCGGAACAGGTTTGAATCGAAGAGAACTTTATACGGATGCCAGGGATGTTTCTTCAACCGTAGATAACGAAACCCTGACGGATGCTGAGTATAAAGCACAGCTTTCCCAAAGAGGTTTGGAGAATCTGGCAGAGAATGTTTTAACCAAAACTTTCGAAGGAAAGGTTGAAACAACGAGGATGTACCGATACGGAGAGGATTTCTTCTTAGGTGATATAGTGCAGATTGTGAATGAATACGGAATTGAGGGAAAAGCTCGGGTAACAGAATTCATTCGCTCCCAGAGCAAAGAAGGACTCGACTCGTATCCGACATTCGTTACCATAGAATAGCAGGAAAGGGGTGAAGAAAAATGAGTGTCACTTATGGGTTCTATAACTCAAAGAATAAAGATCGGCGATACGATGCCATTCAAATGTCAAGCATTTTTGATGGGATCATACGTGACGGCATTTTGCAGCATGTCGGGACTGCTATGATGGTGAAGGAGTCTACTGGCATGATGGTGAATGTCGGAATTGGCCGAGCTTGGTTTAATCATACATGGACGTTAAATGATGCTTTGCTTCCTTTGACTGTACCGCAATCGGAAGTGATTCTAAATCGGATTGATGCGGTTGTTTTGGAAGTAGATGCTCGTGAATCTGTTCGTGCAAATGCGATTAAAATTATCAAAGGTACGCCGGCTACCAATCCAGTGAAACCAACAATGATTAGCACGACAGACCGTTGGCAGTATCCATTGGCTTATATTCGGGTGAATTCTGGCGTTACATCCATCCGTCAGGCGAATATCACTAATGCTGTTGGTACATCGGAGTGTCCTTTCGTAACAGCTCCACTGGAGAAAATGTCCATTGACGCCTTGGTTGCTCAGTGGAAAGACCAGTGGGATGCATTTTATGAAAAAGAGACATCTGATATGGAAGCGACAAATGCTTTCTGGAAAGACCAGTGGTCAAAATGGTTCAGTACCCAGACGGAAGAAATCCAGAAATCTTATCTGGCATGGGAAAAACAATGGAACGATTGGTATGCTGCTCAAACGGCAGATATGCAGGAAACAAGTGCTTACTGGAAACAGTTATGGGCGACCTGGTTTAACGAGTACACAAACAATAATACATCTGAAATGGCTGCATGGAGAGAAAATGCTCAGGCATTGTTTGATGAGTGGTTCCAGCAGTTGAAGGATACTCTTTCGGAGGATGTAGAAGCAAATCTGGCAAACCAGATATTAGAGTTACAAAAAAGGACATCAATTCTTGAAGAAATTGTAGAGGGGATTCGGACGGAATTCACCGTATACAACAATCTTTATGACAATGGATACGAGAACTACGATAATCTTCTCGATTCATCAGAAGGAACTATCATTGACAGTAACGTGGACCCGATTGTGGCGCGTGCATATTCCAGCTCCTTAATTCTGGATAGCAACGGACAGCCAATTGATGGCCGCGTTATTTTTTGTATTAGGTAAAAGGAGGACATATCGAGATGAAAATTACGGATTATCAGAAGGTCCAGACACTAGATGAAAGCAACATCGTCTTGATTGATGGTAACAATGGAACCAAAACAATTATGGTGACTGATTTTATTAAATCCTTGATTGGGCTTACCAGTTCTCAGGATTTCATTTCCGGTGTCAATCTGTCGGAACTTACGCAAATCAATACGTTGTCTGCGGATGATAAGTTATTGATTGGCACCGCAGCAGGGAACAAAGCGATTGGTGCGGACGATGCACTCTTTGCAATTCTGGACGCTTTTGTTCCGAAGGAGCAGCGCCGCATGATTTACAGAGGAAAAAATCTGGGGAGCGTTATTACAGAAGACCAGAAGGCAAATATCAAGAACGGAACCTTCAAAGGATTTTTCCTTGGAGATTACTGGTCTATCGGCAGGGATACATGGAGAAGCGGGGGTTTTTGTTTGCCAGACGGATGGAGAATCGTGGATTTCGCTTACTGGTATAATTGCGGCGATACGGCTTTCACCAAGCCCCATCTGGTTATCATGCCGGATAAACCTCTTTACAACGCACAGATGAACGAGACCAACATTACAACTGGTGGCTATGTTGGTTCTAAAATGTATAAGGAGAATCTGAGTCAGGCGAAAACTCTGGCAGCGAGTGCCTTCGGCAATCTGATTCTTACGCATCGTGAACATTTGACAAATGCTGTAACGAATGGATATCCGTCTGGCGGCTCGTGGTATGATTCGACCTTGGAACTTCCTAATGAGATTATGATGTACGGTTCACATGTTTTTGCTCCGTCTGGAAATGGAACAATTATTCCGAATAGATACACCATTAGTAAAACCCAGCTTGCTCTGTTTTCAGTCGTTCCGAAGCTGATTTCCAATCGCGCAACGTTCTGGCTCAGAGACGTCGTTTCTTCGGCTTGTTTCGCTCGTGTGTCCTACGGTGGCAATGCGGGCTCCAACTACGCTTCGGGCTCTGGTGGGGTTCGTCCGGTCTTCGCTATTGGTTAGTCTGAATCCGGGGGCCCTGTGCCCCCACGAAAACCGTACGCAGGTGACAACAATCTGTGCTATAAAAAAGAAAAATCTAAATGAAAGGTGTGAATCAAAATGGAGGATAAGATTTATAAGATTACTCTGTCCGATGAAACTGTTCTTGATAATTTGAGGTTGAACGGTAATAACTTTATATCTTCATCGGAAATCAATGAGTCCGTTTTTGACGGAAATTGTTCGATCGTAACAATCAACGATGGAGAAAAGGATGAAGTTCACATGAACATGGAACTTGTCCAGATTACCAAGGTCGATGACAAGTATTGGTTTGTCTTGCGGGAGGTTCCAGAAACAGAGTTGGCCTTTGTTAAAATGCAGTCAGATATCGAATATGTTGCCATGATGTCTGAAATCGAACTATAAAAGGAGGAAACAGTTATGGAACATAGCAAGAATTACGACAAGGTAAAACGCTACTACAATTTGGGTATGTGGAATGAAGTACGGGTTCGGAATGCAGTGAAAAAGAACTGGATTACGGAAGAAGAATTCAAAGAGATCACAGACAAGGATTATGCATGAGTGTCCTTGTGAGTGACCGGACTGAATCCAAATTTGAAGCGATTACATATTCCATTGAATTGCATGATATGTTGATTGACCTTATGCAGCGTAGTTTCGGAGTGAAAGATTTGGATCAGCTTGTTCGGGTAAGATATGCTCACGGAAAGGATGCAACAGAAGATTTTTCAAGGTATAGATATTTAATGCTGAATTATAAAAATCGAATTGACCAGTTGGCTTCTATGCTGACTAGCAATGTCCGAGCGGCTAATTCTATCTATCCGACTACGCTGCACGAATATGAGCAAAGAAGAGATTATCAGAATACAGCCATAGTAAACTGCGAGCAGCTTTTGAAAGAGTTGCAACGAATCGTTGAGATATTCGAAGTGGACGTTAATCTCTACAGTCGCTATGTTAAAGCTATCGACCGAGAAATCGGATTGATAAAGAAGTGGCGTCAACGAGATAACCGAATCAAGTCACAGTTAAAAGGGTAATGTCTAATTATGCGTCGTTTCTTCGGCTAATTTCGCTAATGTGAACAACAATGGCAATACGAACTACAACAACGCTTCGAACTCTAATGGAGTTCGTCCGGATTCTCTGCTTAACCAACAGAGAAGGAGACATTGTCCTTTCCGAATGGATAAATAGCAAAGCCGGACGCAATTTACTACGGTAAGTATTGCTATCACGGTGAATGATTTATGAACTATGAGGAGATTATCTGTGACGCCAACAATTTGTATAGAGCTTACAAGGTTTCTGTCAAAACCAGCAAGTGGAAGGAAACAACGCAGAAATTCATGATGAATTTTCTTCGGTATATCTTTTCCATTCAAGACGACCTGATGAATCGGACTCTTCAAAATGGACCGACACAGGAATTCACGCTGTTTGAGAGAGGCCGAGTAAGACCTATTACAAGTATTCAAATTCGGGATCGCATTATTCGGCATGTTTTGTGCGATGAAGTCTTGCTTCCCGAAGTGAAGAAGCATATTATCTATGACAATTGTGCTTCGATTAAAGGAAGAGGTATCTCTCATCAGCGGGACAGGTTCGAAGTTCATCTCCGTAAATACTATCGGTTGTATGGAAATGAAGGATGGATATTGTTCGGAGACTTTTCCAAGTTTTACGATAATATCATTCATGAAATTGCCAAACGGGAATTGTTAAAGCTGTTCGATGATGACGAATTCATTGACTGGTTGCTAACCCAGATTTTTGACGGATTTAAAATCGATGTTTCTTACATGACGGACGAGGAATATGCCACATGTATGTCTGACACTTTCAACAAGTTAGATTATAGGAACATTCCAGAGTCAAAGCTGACAGGCGAAAAGTGGATGGAGAAGTCGGTTAATATTGGAGACCAGCTATCACAAGTCATCGGGATTTATTATCCGTATCGGATTGATAATTACGTCAAATATGTAAGAAGCCAGAAGTTTTATGGAAGATACATGGATGACTGGTATATCATGAATCCGAGTAAAGAAGAACTCTTTGATCTGCTAGATCATATTCATCAAATTGCAGAAGAATATGGAATCCATATCAATAAGAAGAAAACTCGAATTGTGAAGATTTCCAGCACGTACAAATTTCTGCAAATAAAATACAGTTTAACAGATTCCGGAAAGGTAATTAAGCGAATCAATCCGAAGCGGGTTACTACGATGCGCAGAAAGCTCAAGAAACTCGCCGTCAAAGTGAAAAACGAGGAGATAACGTATGAAAATGTAGAGAATATGTTTCGGGGCTGGATGGGAAGCTTTTACAAACTTTTGTCGAAGGAACAAAGAAAAAATTTGATAGGTCTCTATGAAGATTTATTTGAAAAGTCGATTACAATCATCAGCAAAAGGATGATCATAACCGATAAAATCAAATAGTTATGGAGGATACTAAAATGGAACCATGGTTTCAAATGGTGGTGACGATTATGTGTGCAGTCGTCGCCTCTTCTGGTTTTTGGGCGTATATCCAGAAGAAAAGTGAGAAAAAAGATGTGAGGACGCAGATGCTGATTGGTCTTGCTCACGATAGAATTATCTATCTGGGAATGTCCTACATCGAGCGGGGATGGATCACGCAGGACGAATATGAAAATCTGCACGATTATCTCTACAAGCCCTATGAAGAGATGGGCGGAAATGGCTCAGCTAAAAAAGTCATGCAGGAGATCAATAAGTTGCCCATTCACAAATCAACCTATATTCAAGAAAATCAGTAGGAGGAATTAAAATGATGGAACAGATTATGAACTATGTACAGCCGGAACTTATTATTGTAGCGTTTGTTCTGTATTTTATCGGAATGGGACTGAAAAAGACCGAGAAAGTGTCTGACAAGTATATCCCACTAATTCTCGGTGCGATAGGAATTGGGCTGTGTGCTGTGTGGGTACTGGCAACCTGTACATTCGGAACGGCGCAGGAAATTGCAATGGCTATATTTACGGCGATTATACAAGGCGTTCTTGTTGCCGGATTAAGTACATATGTGAATCAGATTATTAAGCAGGTAGGAAAAACTGATGAGACTGCTTAGAAAAAACATGCAACCAATGAAATACGCCTTGTACGGGAAAGAAATAGAAGGATATGTCCGTGATGAGGACGGGAATATTATCTATGACCATGACGAG
>OGPM01001653.1_pt1 | contig 17881 bp, 13 predicted proteins | sample 1552961 | NCBI WGS metagenome assembly OGPM01 (sample SAMEA2580304, study PRJEB22360) | human gut metagenome | biome: human gut; feature: human-associated habitat; material: faeces | place: Denmark | collected 2008/2010
CCTGTAACCGGCTGATCCGTAGTCAGCTACTCTATTCAGTTGAGCTACGCGGCCTTGTTTGTTTTACGGGTGCAAAGATACGTACTTTTTTTGAATTAGCAAGAGATACGCAAACTTTTTTTGAAAAAAATTACTCGATGAACCGATAATTAAACAGCTGCCAGCCGAGTGTCAACCCCACATTCCACTCCTTTTTCGGTGAGCTATAATGATTTACATATGCAGATATTGCTCCAAAGGGCAATTGGCATATTACAGAAATTTCTCCTATATATTCAAAGCGCGAAAACGCTTTTCCATAATAAGCTTTGTTCAATGCATTCTTTTTAATAGGAAATATCGGTACGAAACCATAAAATTCAGAACGGAATTGGAACATATTATTGAAAACAAAAATAGGCTTGATACCCGCTGCCAAGAATTGGTTGGCCCGGAATGCTTCATTATACATCAGCTTACTATGAGGAGTAGGAGAAAAATCTGCCGCCTGCAACATGGTTGCCGTATAATTCTCCGAAAAGTTCTTCGATGAATACAGCATCTCTGCCATCCATCCCAAAGTAAATTTGGGACTCATAGTATGATAGGCATATTTCATATAAGAAATTTGCAGCCAAGATTGCCTTTCTTTAGTCGTAACACTCGTTTCCGTCGGATTTCCCGGTATAAATTTCTCCTTTCCGCTAAAGACCTGTGCCACCAGTTTTTCAAAATACCCTTTAGTGGCATACTGTCGTGCATTCAGCGTACTCCCATAAAATCCGATAGCCCCTCCCAAAAGGTTGTAGGTACTCCTGTCCGAACGGTCCTTGTCAAAATTAATCACGCTGGACTGAAAGTAATTGTCTTGAAGTTTCCCATATCCGATGCTTATTTCCGCCCGTTTATTGGCCAAAAAAGGCAAGGCTACCATCAACTTGACAAAACGTTCATCTTTAGAGTTAAAAGAGGGCTTATCATTCTTAGAAAAGAGTTTGTCCTTTTTATAATAATCGAACGTACTTAAAGAAGCAATAAGGCGGTAGGAGGTTGGAATACGGGTAGGAAGGTCTATCTTGGCCATAAGCTGCGCATTATTATATACCTTGCCAATCTGGCCGTCAAGGGTTATTTCTTTGGAATAATAATTCAAGTCCTGATAACCCAACCCCAAATAAATCTGATTAGAGCTGGTTGTCGATACACTTCCACCCATCCTTACAGAAAAATTATCTTCCATTTTCACTTTCAGATGCAGCGAATACAAATCGTTTTCAGAGTCATATACAGCATGAGGTATAATCTCCGATATCATATTATCAGACAGCAAACGGAAATATCCACGTTTCAAATCTTCATATGTAAACACCTCATGGTCTTCGTCATGAAATTCTTTTTTGATATACGCCTGCTGTTGTGGATTGGCGCCCTCTATATAGATGTCCCTAAAGCGGAATTGAGGCAAATTACTGCGGTAGACCAACCGCCTTAAACGAACATTTTCCGCACTTACCCTCCGATGAATACGGCCTTTTATAGAATCCATTAAACTGATAGTCCGGTTATAGCCGATATCGTGCAACTCCTGCAAACGGTCAAAGTCCAAAAGGCTTACATCATCATACTTGAATGTCATAATAATGCCTAAAGAATCCGGAAGAGTATAATCCGTCTTCTGCATAATCATATTTTCAAGCTGGCTCATCAAATCATTCTCTTTCGGCTTACCGGGGTTGGCGGCTACCACGCTACCTATGATGACTTCCGGTTTAAAGTCCTCACGCATAATATCTGTGGGGAAATTATTATAAATTCCACCGTCATAAGCTAAAACGCTATCAATCTCTATCGGTTTGAAAACAAACGGAAAACTCATGGAAGCGCGTACCGCATCTCCCAAATCTCCTCTACGCATAATCAACGGTTTCTTGTTATATACATCGGAGGCAATACACCGGAAAGGCACAAACAGGCGGTTAAAATCGCCGCTGCATGCAGCCGTAGCCCGTGCAAATAGCTCCACAAAGACCAGATTCATCTGAATGGGATTTACCATGCTTGTAGGAAGTATCTGAGGCTTGATATGCAGCGAGTCCTTAAAGGAGAAACGGATATTGAAAAACTCCGGGGTCGGCCGGTTCTGTTTAAAATAATACCCGTATTCGGGTTCTACCTGTCCTGAATACCAGCGTTTGAAGTCTTCGGAACGCAATAAAGCCTCCATATCATCGGGAGAGTATCCCATAGCATAGAGTGAACCTATGATAGCTCCCATAGAAGTACCCGTAATGTAGTCGATAGGAATATTGTTTTCCTCCAAAGCGCGAATGATACCGATATGGGTCATGCCTTTCGCACCTCCGCCACTCAAAACAAGTCCTACTTTCTGAGCTTGCACAAACGGCAGAAGCAATAAACAGACTGACAAAAACAAAAAAAATCTTTTCATGAATACGGTTTCGAGTGAAATATACTAATTTATTCAATGCTCAAATATAGACAATTGTTTCCAAAAACCTCGTATCCAACGAAAAAAAACAGACCTATTACGAAAAAACAGACAAAAAAAGGGCATTACAACTCATATTAGCTGCAATGCCCTGTTATAATAGAAATCTAAAGGGGCTTATTTAATCAAATCGATGCTTCTCTTTACAAAATTATTCAAAGCTTCACCTTTCAACATGCCATTTTGAAGCAATGCCAAATCAATAAGTTGACGGACAACCTTATTCTGAGCGGCATAGTCGGCAAACAATCCATTTTTCCGGTTTTTCAAATCTTCCCACTTCTTATCCAAATCATTTACCTCATCCTTTTCGGCTGTAGGAATGTCCTCGTCTTTCTTGCCCTCCTGCTTCTTTTTCAATTCATTACGACGAGTATTTACATCGTCCATTTCTTTTTGAATCGGAGCAACGGCAGCCGCACATTCCTTATCTTCATCAGCCAGAATCTCCTTTACCAGTTTATGGTCGGCATTCAATACCAGGTTGAACATGTCCGGCATTTCGCCATAGAAACTCATTCCTGCCTGGATATTAGCCATTTCTTTCATACGACGCATGTACTCGCTTTGAGTAATCATGACCGGTGAAGCATTTTCACCCAAGGCTTGAGCCATTACATTGAACTCTGTTTTTTCTATCTGCGGCAACTGGCTCTTGAAGATAACAGAGAGAACCTCCTGTTTATCGGCTTCCAAGACATCTTTCGCCTTGTCTTCCTTCACTATCAGATTGTCAACGACATCACTGTCTACACGGGTAAAACGCACTTTCTCGAACTTTTGCTCCAGCATGCTTACCATGGCAACATCAAGCTGGCCGCCCATCAACAGCACATTATATCCCTTATTCTTGGCAGCCTCGATATAGCTGTATTGCTCGTCTTTGTTGTTGGCATACAGATAAATCAGATTGCCATCCTTATCCGTCTGGCTATCCTTTATCAAGGTCTTATACTCTTCGAAGGTATAATACTTGTCGTCCGTATCGGAAAGAAGGGCGAAATCCTTTGCCCTATCATAGAAATCCTCTTGTGTGAGCATTCCGTAGTTGATGAAGATTTTCAAATCGTTCCACTTCTCTTCAAATTGCTTACGGTCGTTCTTGAATATGGATTGCAAGCGGTCGGATACTTTCTTCGTAATATATGTAGAGATTTTCTTCACATTGGAGTCACTTTGCAAATAGGAACGGGATACGTTCAGCGGAATATCCGGCGAATCGAGTACACCGTGCAGCAATGTCAGAAAGTCTGGAACAATACCCTCTACAGAGTCCGTTACATAGACCTGATTGCAATAAAGCTGGATTTTGTTCTTGTTCAACTCTATATTGCTCTTTACCTTCGGGAAGTACAGAATACCAGTAAGATGGAACGGATAATCCACGTTCAGATGTATCCAGAACAAGGGTTCATCGGACATCGGATAGAGGTCGCGATAGAACTTCTTGTAATCCTCGTCTTTTAATTCGCTGGGCTTCAGCGTCCACAATGGATTAGCGTTGTTGATGATGTTATCTTCGGATGTTTCAACCTGCTTGCCGTCTTTCCATTCTTTTTTCTTGCCGAATGCAACGGGAACAGGAAGGAAGCTGCAATACTTCTTCAAAAGAGAAGAGATGCGCGCTTCTTCAAGGAATTCCTTGCAATCGTCGTCTATATAAAGAACGATATCCGTACCGCGTTCTGCCTTGTCCGTATCTTCGATGGTAAACTCCGGACTACCGTCGCAAGTCCATTTCACGGCTTTAGCACCATCCTGATAGGATTTGGTGATGATTTCGACCTTCTTGGCAACCATAAAAGCCGAGTAAAAGCCAAGTCCGAAATGACCGATAATGGCATTGGCATCATTCTTATATTTCTCCAGGAAGTCGTTGGCTCCCGAGAATGCAATCTGATTGATGTATTTATCTATTTCTTCTGCCGTCAGGCCGATACCACGATCGGATACGGTAATCGTATCCTTGCCTAAAGACACATGCACGGTCAAATCACCGAGTTCACCCTTAAACTCACCGATAGAAGCCAGTGTTTTAAGTTTCTGGGTAGCATCGACGGCATTAGAGACTAACTCACGAAGGAAGATTTCATGGTCACTGTACAAAAACTTTTTGATAACGGGGAAGATATTCTCTGTAGTTACCCCAATATTTCCTTTTTGCATACTAAGTTTATATTTTTAGATTTGTATTTTTATTGTTTTGGCAAACTGAACACAAAAAAAATGCCAGTCCCGGAGAACTGACATTTTGACTGTTTTATTATAAAGGCTTGTTAAGCTTTGGTTATACTCAACTCGTCTTTTTCCTTATCGACAGAAACATTAACCGTATCACCGGGCTGTAATCCGGCAGACACAATCAGCTCCGAAAGTCCGTCTTCCAGATAATTCTGAATGGCACGCTTCAACGGACGGGCGCCAAACTGCACATCGTAGCCTTTGGCAGCAAGGAATCTCTTGGCTTCATCATCTACAACCATCTTATAGCCAATAGCTTCAATCCGTTCATACAAACCTTTCAGCTCTATGTCCACAATCTTCGTAATGGCATCCAACGAAAGCTGGTCAAACGTTATGATTTCATCCAGACGGTTCAGGAACTCAGGAGCAAAGGTCTTGTTCAATGCTTTCTGAATCACACTGCGCGAGTACTCGTTATCATCCGTACGTGCCTGTGCCGCAAAACCTACGCCACGACCGAACTCTTTCAACTGGCGGGTACCGATATTGGAGGTCATGATGATGACTGTATTCTTAAAGTCAATCGTTCTGCCATAATTGTCAGTAAGACGTCCCTCGTCCAACACCTGCAACAAGATATTGAACACATCCGGGTGAGCTTTTTCAATTTCGTCCAACAGCACTATGGAATAAGGTTTCCGGCGTACCTTCTCTGTCAACTGCCCGCCTTCCTCATAACCGACATACCCCGGGGCCGCTCCAATCATACGGGACACCGTATATTTCTCCATATATTCGCTCATATCAATGCGTATCAGCGCATCGCTGGAACCAAACATATATTTAGCCAACTGCTTGGCCAAATGCGTTTTACCCACGCCGGTAGGACCGAGAAACATAAACGTTCCGATAGGGCGGTTAGGGTCTTTCAAGCCTACACGGCTGCGCAGGATGGCTTTGGTAAGTTTCTCTATCGCAGCATCCTGAGCCACAACTTTTGCCTGCAAATCTTCTTTCATACCTGCAAGCTTAAGACCTTCCGCCTGAGCCATACGTTGCACCGGAATACCGGACATCATCGATATGACATTGGCTATTTCTTCCTCTCCAACAAGCTGACGGTCGTCTTTGAGACGTGCTTCCCATTCCTCTTTCATTTCATCCAGGCGAGCGGAAAGTTCTTTCTCTCTATCCCGATAACTGGCAGCCAGTTCAAAGTTCTGCGACTTTACGGCTTCAGCCTTCAAAACACGTGCCTCTTCTATCAGCTTTTCCTGCTCTTCAATCTCTTTGGGAACATTAATGTTCGTCAGATGCACACGCGAACCGGCTTCGTCCAAAGCATCAATGGCTTTATCCGGGAAGTTACGGTCGGTTATATAACGCTCTGCCAACTTGACACATGCCTCTAACGCTTCGTCCGTATAGCTCACGTTATGGTGGTCTTCGTACTTCTCTTTTATGTTTCTCAGTATCTGTAGCGTTTCTTCCGGAGTAGTGGGTTCTACTATAACTTTCTGAAAACGACGCTCCAAAGCACCGTCTTTCTCAATATTCTTTCTGTATTCGTCAAGCGTGGTAGCACCGATACATTGTATTTCGCCGCGAGCCAAAGCCGGCTTCAACATATTGGCTGCATCCATAGAACCGGCAGCTGCACCGGCGCCTACAATAGTATGAATCTCATCTATGAACAAGATTACGTTCGGATTCTTCTGCAACTCGTTGATAATGGAGCGAATGCGCTCTTCAAACTGTCCGCGGTATTTGGTTCCGGCTACAACAGAGGCCATATCGAGCATTACCACCCGCTTGTCAAACAAGATACGGGATACTTTCTTTTGAACGATACGCAGTGCCAATCCCTCTACAATAGCCGACTTGCCGACACCCGGCTCACCAATCAGCACCGGGTTGTTTTTCTTACGACGACTCAATATCTGCGCCAAGCGTTCTATCTCACGCTCACGCCCTACAACCGGATCGAGCTTGCCTTCTTCTGCCGCACGTGTCATGTCCGTACCGAAGTTATCCAGGACCGGAGTATCATTGGAAGACTTCTTCGATGCAGTCTGTGCAGAAGAAGCCGTGCCCTGTCCTGCATTGCGAGAGGGATGGGACATATTCATGTCTTCATCGTCTTCTTCCTCTTCTTCCGGAAATCCCATACCAGCATTCGGGTTGGTAGATTGCATTGTAAGCTGTTCAAATACAGCTTGATAATTCACCCGGTTTTCTTCCAGGACGGTAGCAGCCAGGTTGTCGCCATCCTTCAGTATAGCCAACAGCACATGTTCGGCATCGGCTGTTGCACTCTTTAAAATGCGCGCTTCCAGAATGCACATCTTCAATATCTTAGCGGCCATTGGCGACAATGGCACATCCGCATCGGGTAATAGGGTATCGTCTTCGGCATCTCTCAAGAAGCTTTCAATGCGCTTTTTTACTTGCTTCAAGTCTATATCGAGTTTCATCAATATCTCGATAGCTTTTCCTCCACCGTCACGTAGCATGCCGAGCAGAAGATGCTCCGGGCCGATATATCTATTTCTCAGTCGGTTGGCTTCCTCCTTGCTATAAGTTATAATATCAGAAACTCTTTGTGAAAATTGATTGTTCATATAATTTTTATCTCCTTAATTAAAGGTTTTGACTGACAAAGATACGCATTTCTTTATATTGCATACCATAAACTGGATTAATAATATACAAATCCCGTGCCATAAATCACATCTTTCCGATTCGCCCTACACATTATATTATAATACGTGGGAATTTCATCCGTACCAACGGTTGGTATTCGATGTACCAACCTAAGAAACTTCATATACCTAAGCTTGGTACGGCTCGTACCTTAGTAAGGTACACCGAGTACCAAAGGGAGGTATCTTTCTGGTACTTGTATCTGTCTTATTTTTAACCGATTATACATCAAACGGAAAACCATACATCCAAACGGGGTTTCAAGCATGGAAATCTGCAACAAAGTTTATGAGGGAAAACTTTTGTATATCGTAAAAAAGCAGTACTTTAGCGTGGTTTTTCACAAACCCGCAAATGTATAATTAATAATCTTTTTAAATGCTTGAACAAGACAGAATTATAAAGATTAACATCGAGGAGGAAATGAAGTCATCGTACATTGACTACTCCATGTCGGTCATTGTTTCACGTGCCCTTCCGGATGTTAGAGATGGTTTTAAACCCGTTCACCGAAGAATTCTTTTCGGTATGATGGGACTGGGAAATACGTCGGATAAACCCTATAAGAAATCTGCGAGAGTTGTCGGTGAGGTATTAGGTAAATATCACCCGCACGGTGACTCATCCGTATATGGCGCTCTCGTCCGTATGGCACAGCCGTGGGCTATGCGCTACATGCTTGTAGACGGACAAGGCAACTACGGTTCTGTGGACGGTGACAGCGCAGCCGCCATGCGTTACACGGAATGCCGCTTGCAAAAGATTGGAGAAGAAATGATGCAGGATCTTGATAAAGAGACTGTAGACATGCAAACCAACTTCGACGACTCGTTGCTGGAACCCACCGTAATGCCAACCCGCATTCCGAATCTTCTTGTCAACGGTGCTTCCGGTATCGCCGTAGGTATGGCTACGAATATGCCAACCCATAATCTGTCCGAAGTGATAGATGCCTGCGTCGCATATATCGACAACAATGATATCGACATCGAAGATTTGATGACTTACGTCAAAGCTCCCGACTTCCCGACAGGCGGTTATATATATGGTATGAGCGGTGTGCGCGAAGCCTACATGACCGGTCGCGGACGTGTTGTAATGCGCGCCAAGGCTGAGATTGAAGCATCTTCCACGCATGACAAAATCGTTGTAACCGAAATCCCTTACGGAGTAAATAAGGCCGAATTAATCAAATCCATCGCCGATTTGGCCAACGAAAAGAAGATAGAGGGCATTTCCAATGCCAACGACGAGTCTGACCGCGAAGGTATGCGCATCGTCATCGACGTAAAACGCGATGCCAACGCCAGTGTAGTGCTGAACAAGCTCTACAAAATGACATTGTTGCAGACTTCTTTCGGCGTAAACAACGTAGCATTGGTACACGGACGTCCTCGCTTGCTGAACCTGAAAGACCTCATCAAGTATTTCGTAGAGCATCGTCACGACGTAGTTATCCGCCGTACACAATATGATTTGCGTAAAGCTAAAGAACGTGCCCATATCTTAGAAGGTTTGATTATCGCATCGGACAATATTGACGAGGTAATCAAAATCATCCGTGCCGCCAAAACTCCGAATGACGCAATCAGCGGTTTGATGGAGCGTTTTGAATTGACTGAAATCCAATCGCGCGCCATCGTAGAAATGCGTCTGCGCCAGTTAACCGGACTCATGCAGGACCAACTCCATGCCGAGTATGAGGAAATCCAAAAGCAGATTGCTTATCTGGAAGAAATCCTCGTTAACGACGAACTCTGCCGCAAGGTTATCAAAGATGAATTAATCGAGATTAAAACTAAATACGGTGATGAACGCCGCTCTGAAATAGTTTATTCATCGGAAGAATTCAACCCGGAAGATTTCTATGCAGACGATGAAATGATTATTACCATTTCTCATATGGGATATATCAAGCGTACGCCGTTAAGCGAATTCCGTGCCCAAAACCGCGGTGGGGTAGGTTCTAAGGGAACAGAGACACGCGATGAGGACTTTGTAGAACATATATATCCTGCAACAATGCACAATACCATGATGTTCTTCACTCAAAAAGGTAAGTGCTATTGGCTGAAAGTATATGAGATACCCGAAGGAACCAAAAACTCTAAGGGACGCGCCATTCAGAACCTGTTGAATATAGACTCTGATGACGCCGTAAATGCATACCTGCGCGTGAAGAACCTGAACGATCAGGATTTCATTAACAGTCATTATGTACTGTTCTGCACAAAGAATGGCGTCATTAAGAAAACATTGCTCGAACAATATTCCCGTCCTCGCCAAAATGGTGTCAATGCCATTACAATCCGCGAAGATGACCGCGTAATTGAAGTGCGCATGACTAACGGTGACAATGAGATTATCATTGCCAATCGTAACGGACGTGCCATCCGTTTCCACGAAAGTGCCGTACGCGTAATGGGACGTACAGCTACCGGTGTACGCGGCATGACGCTTGATGAAGACGGACAAGACGAAGTTGTCGGAATGATTTGTATCAAAGACCCTGAAACTGAGACAATCATGGTTGTGTCAGAACAAGGATATGGTAAGCGTTCCGATATTGAGGATTATCGTAAGACGAACCGTGGCGGTAAAGGTGTAAAAACTATGAATATCACCGATAAAACCGGTAAACTGGTAACAATCAAGTCTGTAACAGATGAGAATGATTTAATGATTATAAATAAATCAGGTATCACCATCCGTCTGAAAGTAGCAGATGTTCGTATAATGGGACGTGCTACGCAGGGAGTACGACTGATTAATCTTGAAAAACGTAATGATGAAATTGGCTCCGTATGTAAAGTTACCTCGGAAACCGAAGAGGATATCATTGCAGAAGAGGATAGCGATGCATCAGAAAAAACTCAGAACGATATAGTAAACAATGAAAATGAAGAATAGACACAATATTAATTTAAAATTTTCTACAATCATGAAAAGAGTATTATTTTCAATGGTTTTACTACTTGCGGCAGGCTTTACCTTCGCTCAGGAAAAGAGCGTGAAAGAGGCAAAAAGCATCGCTAACGACGTAAAACCGGATTTTGCACAAGCAGAGAAGCTCATCAATGAAGCTCTGAACAATGCTGAAACCAAAGACAACGCCGAAACATGGGATGTAGCCGGCTTTATTCAAAAGAGAATCAATGAAAAGGAAATGGAGAATGCTTATTTAAGAAAGCCTTATGATACTCTTAAAGTGTATAACAGCGCACTGAATATGTGCAAATACTACTTTAAATGCGATGAACTTGCACAGATTCCTAACGAAAAAGGTAAAATCAAAAATAAGTTCAGAAGATCGAACAGTGCTGCTATATTAGCTGCGCGTCCCAACCTGATTAACGGTGGTATCCAGTTCTTTAATTTAGATAAGAATAAAGAGGCTTTGGATTTCTTCGCAACTTATGTAGACATTGCCATCAATCCTATGTTTGAAAAGGAGAATCTGCTTCAAACAGATACTGTATTGCCCCAAATTGCTTATTATGCAAGCTTAGCTGCAGCCAAAATGGAAGATTATCCAAGCGTGTTGAAATATGCACCTTATGCAAAGGAGGACAAAGAAGTGGGTAAATATGCCATGGAATTTATTTCTACAGCATTGAAAGCTCAAGGTGATACTGTCAAGTGGATCGCTTCCTTAAAAGATGGTATTCAAAAGTATCCTGAACATTCATTCTTCTTTGGACATCTGATTGATTATTATAGCAATAATAATAAGTTTGACGAAGCAATGCAGTTTGCAGATGATATGTTGGCTAAAGATCCTAATAACACATTCTATTTGTACGTAAAAGGATACCTTTATCATAACATGAAAGATTATGAAAAAGCCATTGAATTCTACAACAAAACCATTGAAGTAGATCCTAACTATGCAGAAGCATATTCCAACTTGGGCTTAATCTATTGCCTGCAAGCTCAGGATTTCTCTGAAAAAGCTACTACTGATGTCAATAATCCAAAATACAAAGAAGACCAAGCTACACTGAAAGTTTTCTATGAAAAGGCAAGACCTAATTATGAAAAAGCAAGAGAACTGAAACCTGAACAGAAAGATTTGTGGCTAAATGGATTATACAGAGTTTATTATAACTTACAAATGGGTCCTGAATTTGATGAAATAGAAAAATTGATGCAATAATTGAATTGCTACTATACCAAAGATAGCTTGAATATGTAAGCTATCTTTGGTATAATTTTCTTCCAAATTAGAGAAGGATAAAGGATAAAGGTTTATTTTAGTTTATGGTGTTACATATTAAACATAATATTGATATTACACCATTTACATTTTTTACTTTACATTTGCGCCGTAACCAATTACAAACGTTATGGCGCATTCTTTTTTAAAGCAGTATTCAAAGCAGTTCCGTATGATAAAAGTTCATTATATGGACTTTGAAGACCGTTTTCATGTGAAAACATTCAAGGATTGTTCACTTATTGAAGCCTCTAACGTTTTTAAGGCTTATGCCCGTGCTTTTGGTTGGACTTTTTTAAGCTATGAAACATTTGATTATTAATCTTTAAATATTTCAGTTATGGACAATCAGAAAATTTACAAAACCCTCGAAATTATAGTCAAGGCGGTATTAGCTATTGCCGCCTTATGGCTTTGCATCTCGTGCACTATGTCTATGAGTATCAGTAAAAACAATATGAACAGTACCCAATCTACAGAGCAATCACAGGCTACCTCTGTGGATAGTACAAATGTGGATGTTGATTATAAGTAATGGCGTTATTTAATCCCTTTTGTAAGTGTCTCAATCCTCAAAGGATAGTTAATCCTTATACGCATGAGCGTATGACCGTTCCTTGTGGAAAGTGTAAAGCTTGTATTCTTGCTAAAAACTCCCGTTACGCGTTTCAATGTGATTTAGAAAGCTATTGTTCTATGTATACCGTTTTCGTTACTCTTACCTACGCTCCCAATTATCTGCCTATTGCTACTCCTATGTATCTGGACGATAATACTGATTTCGGTCTGTTGTGCCGTTATGATTTGGTAGATTTTGAGACTGGTGAAAGTCTTGGTGTATTTGAGTCTGAGCCCTCGCAATTGGAATTGCTTCAACAGAAGTTTAATTTATGCGGTTCTATCCCCTACCTTAGAAAAATTGATTTACAATTATTTTTAAAAAGATTTCGTTACTATGTTACTAAACGATTGTTCAAAGAGAAAGTGCGTTACTATGCCGTTGGCGAATACGGACCCGTACACTTCCGCCCGCATTATCATCTCTTATTATTCCTCAATTCAAAAGAAGCCTTACAAATATGTTCAGAGGTTGTATCTAAAGCATGGCCCTTTGGTCGTATCGATGTTCAAGTTTCCGAAGGAAAGTGCTCATCGTACGTTGCGGGTTATGTTAACAGTAGTGTGCTTGTACCCGAAGTTCTTAAAATGCGTTCCGTCTGTCCGTTCTGCTTACATTCTCAAAGGCTGGGTCAAGGCTTTTTGCAAGGTCAACGCTCGAAAGTATATGCGCTTACCCCTCGCGACTTTATTAAGCGAAGCCTCGTACTCAATGGAAAATTTAAAGAGTTTGACTTGTGGCGGTCGGCTTACTCTTACTTCTATCCCAAATGTCGAGGATACATTGATAAATCTGCACACGAACGTGCTTATAGCTACCGAACTTATGATACAGCGCGGCATCTATTCCCGTCCTGCGAAACAACGTTCGCGCTGGCGAAAGAAGTAGCTACATTTGTTTATCTGTTTCATCTGAATAAGTCGTCTTATTGTTTGGATTTGTTCGATAGTGGTGCATTGCATGAACAACGACAACTTTATGACTTTTGTAAGTATTTCTATGATGCAGAAGTAGTTAACTATCCATTGGATAGTATCGAATTTGATAGGTATGCCCATCGTGTCTACGGTGAACTTCTCCTTTCTAAGCACTTCTTATATACTGTTTGTGATAAACCTACCTTGTCGGAGCAGCAACGTAAGTTGAAGCTTATTGAAGAATTTTATAGTCAATTGGATTACATGCACCTTACTGATTTCTTTGAGTCTCAAAAGCTTTTCTTTGAAAATGAAGATTTCTACGGTGATGGTGATTTGCTGTCTGACGAATGGGAAAACACTATATACCCCTACTTCTATGATAACTTTCGTACTGATATGGAATTGTATAAGAAAACACCTGTTTATTCTCAATATTCTACGCAGGTATCTAAATTGTTTAATGACCGTATCAAGCATAAGAAACTGAATGATTTAAATAAGATATTCATCGATGAAGATAAATAGTATTAACTTTTAATTGTGTTGTTATGGCAAATATCATGTCTCTAAAAAGTCTTAGAAACAAGACTTCCCGAAATGGTTTCGACCTTTCGTTTAAGAAAAATTTCACTGCTAAAGCTGGTGAACTTCTTCCCGTTATGGTAAAAGAGGTTCTACCAGGTGATAGCTTTAAAATTAATCTTAAATCTTTTACCCGTACACAACCCATTAATACGGCTGCCTTTGCCCGTATTCGTGAGTATTACGATTTCTATTTTGTGCCTTATGACTTGCTTTGGAACAAGGCAAATACAGTTTTGACGCAAATGTATGACAATCCGCAGCATTCTGTATCTTTAGACCCTACTAAAAATTTTGTTTTGGCAGGTACCATGCCCTCTATTACTTCCGCTGGTCTTGCAAAGTATCTTGTTCATGTTTCGGAAAGTTCGGATAGAGATAACTTTTTTGGTTATTCCCGTTCTCTTTGCAGTGCTAAACTTATGGAATATCTCGGCTATGGTAATTTTTATCCTTATGCTAAAGGTGACCAATTTACCTGGGATGAACATCCCTTATTGAATAATATAAAATTTAATATTTTTGGTTTCCTTGCTTATCAGAAGATTTACGCCGATTATTATCGTGATAGTCAATGGGAAAAGGTTAGCCCCTCTACTTTTAACGTTGATTTCATGGACGGTGTTACCAATGATAATAGTATCGAGTCATATCTTGTTGGTCCGGACTCTGACCCTATTATAGATAATTATAATATGTTTGATTTGCGTTACTGTAATTGGCAAAAGGATTTATTTCACGGTCTTGTTCCCCATCAGCAGTACGGCGCTTCTGCCGTTGTTCAAACCTCTGACGCTGTAGCTGGTTCTCCCTCTGAATTTTCTATTCTTGTGCTTCGTCAAGCTGAATTTTTGCAAAAGTGGAAAGAAATTACACAATCCGGTAATAAAGATTATAAGGACCAGATAGAAAAGCATTGGAATGTTTCAGTAGGTGACGGTTTTTCTGAACTTTGTACTTATCTTGGTGGTATTAGTTCGAGCCTTGATATTAACGAAGTTGTAAACACTAATATTACAGCCGATAACGCTGCCGATATAGCTGGAAAAGGTACAGGCGTTTCCAATGGTTATATTAACTTTAACGCTGGTGGTAAATATGGTGTTATTATGTGTATTTATCATTGTCTGCCTCTTTTGGATTATACAGTAGATTTGCTTGAGAGTTCATTTACTAAAGTTAATGCGACTGATTATGCTATTCCTGAATTTGACCGTGTAGGTATGGAAGCTGTGCCTTTTGCTAAGATGATGAACCCTCCTAAAACTTCTGATGGTGCGAACTTTACCCCTTATTCATCATTGATATTGGGTTATGCTCCTCGTTATATTGAGTATAAGACGTCTGTAGATTGTTCTATCGGTGGTTTTAAAGACACTTTGAAAAATTGGGTTATTTCTTATAGCAATATTTCGGTTGCTAATCAATTATCTTTTTCAGGTAGTCTTGATGGTCCTATTCCCTCGGTTAAACCTATGAATTATACATTTTTCAAGGTTAATCCTAATTGTTTGAACCCTTTATTTGCGGTTGCTGTTAATAGTGAAATATCTACCGATAATTTTCTGTGTAGTTCTTTCTTTGATATTAAGGTAGTCCGCAATCTCGATACGGACGGTTTGCCTTATTAGTGTATAAAATCATACATATTTTATACAAAATCGTACATATTTACTAATTTATAAATATATTTTACTATGTGGTGTACAAAAAGACGTGTAGAACCTTATCAAGAAGAAATTAAACCTTATAATATATCTTCTAAGGAGTTGAAACAAAGTGAATTTCTTGAAAATAGTCCTGTTAATGAATTTTGCCTTGAGAGGTTGGATAAAAACGGAACAGAGGTTGTTACTCTTACTTCTGATATTTATATGTTGTTCAACCAACAACGCCTCGACCGTATGAGTAAAGACCGCTTACTGTCTTATTTTGAGAACCTTTCAGTGAATGAGCCTAAAATGCGTGAATTGCGTTCTAAACTGACTGATGAACAATTGTGTAGTTTTGTGAAATCGAGGTTTATACAATCACCATCTGAGTTGATGGCATGGAGTCAATATTTGATGAGTTCACAGGATGAGATGATAGCGGCCGCTGCTGCCGAACAGCAGACTGAACAGCCTGCTAAGTATGAGGTAGACCCGACTCAAGAACCCTAAATATATTTTTTTCCTTTTCTTTCGAGACGTGCAAAAAAGCAATGCAGGGAAAAAATATACGTTTGGCGTTCTGTAGTAAAAATTGTTAAATGTGCGTGTGCGTTTACGCGCGCGTATATTTAACGATTTTTGGTACAGGTTGATAAACGGATATTTTAGCCCTACTTTATCTTTGCACATCTTGAGAGATAAGGAAAAATTTATAACTCGCGAGCTCGGGAGAGCGAGCACCGCTCTGCCATCTTGGATGGCGCCTCTGAATACATTGCGTGCGAAGCGGAAGCCGCAAACACAGCGCAGCCGCAAACACAGCGCAGCCAGCGGAGCGATCGAAGCGATGCGGAGCTCTCTACTAATTTTTATTATTATTATTATTATACCAACCGCAAGAAAACAATAAATCTCCCTCGTTAAATGGATGATTAAACGTTTCCTTATCCTTGTCGCTACTATCACTTTTTTCAAACCTTCTTTTAAATGACATTCTTAATCTTGAGGATACTTCTATTGGTGCAAAAAGAATTTTAAAAGTTCCTCTGCTTACCTGACGCATTCCATACGGTAAAGTTTCTATTCCAATTTCTCCAATCCGTCTTAGTCTCTCCAATCGCCCCTCTGAATAGTTTCTGGCAGCAGCTAACCCTATTGGAATTTGATGTTCTTCATTCATTCTCTGCTTTTTATCATTTTTGACACTTAAATATGCATCCGATACACTTTCAGCTTCCCATAACCACTGCAAGTTATCTACTGGAACTTCTTCAATTCCTACATCTGTTGATATACAAAAACGCACCCTCTTATCTAATTTATGTAGATTTTTTGCTATCTCTAATTCAGCCCTTACAATCCCAACGACTCCGCCATTCCAAATATACAAAGAATTAGTCATATCCATCCAAATTGCCATATCGTGCTCCTTAAATAAAATCCCTTTCATCAATTAATTGGTATTCTTATCCCGCATCTGTTCCATATATTGCTTATACGCATTATTTACTTCCACTGACGCGCCTATCTTTTGAACTAATCCATCTTTGATCCATATAGATCTCTCACATATCTGCTCGATCTGCTCTAATGAATGAGAAACAATAACTATAGTTGTTCCACTTTTTTTAATTTCCTTAAGTTTTTCGAAACATTTGGTTTGAAAGTTCATATCACCAACACCCAGTATTTCATCAATCAATAAAATATCTGCATCTACATTAATTGCAACTGAAAACGCCAATCTCATATACATACCGGATGAATATGTTCTAATTGGATTATCCAAAAACATTTCTAATTCAGAAAATTCAATAATATCTGATAATCTTTTATCTATTTCTTTTTTTGAAAGTCCAAATACCGATGCATTCATATATATATTTTCTCTTCCAGACATATCTGGATGAAATCCAGCCCCTAATTCCAATAAACTCGATACGCGCCCATTGACTTTTATCTCTCCTGATGTAGGGTACATAATTCGTGTTAATAATTTCAACATCGTACTTTTTCCACAGCCGTTCTGTCCAATAAGACCAACTGCTTCACCTTTTTTTATTTCAAAATCAATGCCTCGAAGCACCCAACGTTCTTCATATCGGCCTCGCTTCCAAAACAACAACCGTTCTTTTAAACTGTTTCCCTTATCATAAAATACTTTGAATTTTTTTGTCACATTTTTTACTTCAATTGCATTATCGATCATTATTACAATTCCTCCGCGAATGATTTTTGTAATATTGAAAAAACAATATTTCCAAAAATCAAAGTTCCTATTCCCAATATCAATGCATGCACTAATGTACTCATACGCGGCACTTGCTGATAATACAAAATATCACGATAAGCAACAGTAATTGGTGTCATTGGATTTGCATAAAAAATTGACAGATATTTATCTGGAACAGATTCTACGTTATACATAACGGGAGTCATATACATCCAAGCCATCATAATTATTCCTAAAATATGCTCTAAGTCCCTAAAATATACATTTAAAGCTGAGCATAAAAG
>OGPM01001671.1_pt1 | contig 17725 bp, 6 predicted proteins | sample 1552961 | NCBI WGS metagenome assembly OGPM01 (sample SAMEA2580304, study PRJEB22360) | human gut metagenome | biome: human gut; feature: human-associated habitat; material: faeces | place: Denmark | collected 2008/2010
AGGTCGCCCGTGTTGTAGCAGTCGGCGATCTGGCAGTCGTCGGCCTGCCCCGCGATGCCGCCCGTCTTGCTGGGTTTGCCGCCGATGCCGCCCGTGTTGCCGCAGCTCGTGATCGTCCCTTTGCCGCAGTAGCCGACGATGCCGCCCGGGCCGTCCGCCGGTACGGTGGCGTCGATGGTCAGCGTGCCCGTGTTCAGGCACTCCGATACGGTGCCGTTGTTGTTGTACCCGCAGATGCCGCCCAGCGTATTGCTGCCGCCGTCGGTCACCGATGCGCGGTTGGTGCATCGCTCGATCGTTCCCGTGTTCTCACCGCAGACCATGCCTGCATGCCACTGCCCCCTGAGTGCGCTGGCCGAGGCGATCACGACGTTGCGGATCGTCCCGCCGTTGGCTGCGAAGAGCCCGGCATTGCCGTTCCCGAGCGAAACCCTGAGGCGGGCGACGGTGAAGTTGCCGCCGTCATAGATGCCCTCCAGTTTCGAGATCGGCGTCCACTCGGCGTCGAGCAGGTCGATGTTGCCCTGCTGGAGGTATTTGCGCCCCCGGCTGGCGTCGTCGAGGTCGATCATCTTCAGTTCGGCGATCGTGTTGACGGGGATGAAGCCCTTGTCGTCCGCCTCGCGGAAGGCTACTTTCCCGTCGACGATCCGGAGGCTGATCTGGCTGCTCTCCTCCCGCCCGATCTCGTATTGCGTGCCGTCGCAGGCGATCCTGGCGACGATGCCGACCGGAACCCCGGCCTGCTGCATGGCCTCGCCCTTTGCATCGAGGGTGATCTGCGTGGGGCTGTCCGACCCGGCCAGGTAAACTTCGATGGTGCGGTTTTCCAGCCCTTCGATCCGGTAATGCGTCGGGGTCATGCCCTGGGCCGTACCCCCGGCTCCTTCGTCCCAACTGCCCACGCCGATGGTTCCCAGCGTCAGTTCGCTGCCGTTCAATACCAATGGTACCGTGTAGCGGTAATCGGCCAGGAACACCCCGTCGGTGGGGGATGCCGCCGCGCTGACCTCCGTCGTGCTGACGGTGCCGTTGACCGTGACCGAAACCCTGAACCCGGGTGTCGACGGCTCGATGATCGCCTGCCATTTGTTGCCGTTCCCGACGTGGCAGGCTTTGAGGCCGTCGACCGTGAGTGCCGTGGCGGCGATCGTGCCCAGTTCGAATTCCACCATGGTCTTCAGGTGCCGCATCGGGACGTTGGCCATCTCCCGCAGCGGTACCTGGGCGGGGTTGTCCCACCCCAGCTGGTCGGCGTCGATAAGTCCCTGCGCCGTACCGTCCTGGATGGCCGTGCCCTCCTTCCTGAGGATGATCCCGACGGGCTGGCGCTTGTTGTTGGGGAATACGACCGCCTCTCCGGCGGGGATCCATTTGCCGCCGTCGTATTCATACGTGGCCTGCATGCGTTCGCTGCCGCTGCCGAGCGTCACCGTCATCGTGTGCCCCGCACGGGTCGATGCCGGGCCCATCGTCGGGTCGTCGTCTCCGGTTTGGGCGCGTGAAACCTCGGCCATTTGGGTGCGGATGGAGATGCTTTCCACCGTCGTAGGCTCCGTCCGGCCCTCCTTTGCGGTGTCGTCGTCGGAGCATCCTGTCGCTGCCGTGCCCAGTGCGAGCATGGCCAGATAGAGGATATGTCGTTTCATGATAGGCTCTTTTATTTAGAAATTGATCTCGATCGTGTGGTTTTCCCCCGCTTTGAGGGCCGGCATCGTCTTGACGACGAAGTTCCGGGGACGCTCCTGCCCGCCGATGGTGACGGTGCCGATGGCTTCGGGGGCTATTTCCGTATTACCCGGCAGCATAATCAACTGGGCATCACCGGTCTGAGGGTCACAGTAGGCATCGTACCCGGCGACCGAGAGCGCTGTGATCCTGCTGTCCGACATCGTGCCGGCGAGCGTGAATGTGAGCTTCGGCCGTTCGTGCCCCAGCGTCAGGGCGACGGCCTGCGCCGGGGCGACCTCCTTCAGCTCGGCCGAAAGCCAGTCTGCGGCGAGGAACGCTTCCTTCTCCCGCTGGTCTTTGGTGATGGCGCCGCCCTGTGCCTGGCGTACGGCCTCCTCCGGCCAGTATACCTTGACGGAGGCCAGGGCGCTTCCGTCCACCGGGAAGTAGAGCACGTCGTCCGGGGTGGCGCCCGCCAATGTCCCGTCCGCATAGATATAGGTCGTTGTCCGGGCCTTTACGCTTACCGAGGCCCCGGCCATTCCCCGAAGGCCGAAGTAGTCGTCCGCCGCGTAGTTCGCCGCCGCCCGGCTTCCCGGGCTGATGCCTGCGACGCTGAGCCGGACGGGCATCGCGGCGTCGAAGGGTTCCTGCTCCGAGCAGGAACTTCCGGCCAGGAGCGCCGCCGCGGCACAAATGAGTAAGGATTGTTTCATAGTTTATCAGGTTTAGGTTGTTTCTCCCGTGGTACGGTATAACAAAAATAGTCCGCCCGCCTGACTTAAATTATCCCGGAATTATCAAATACTATTACGTTTCCGCCATTTGCCTTCCCTGCCCGGCCGGAGGGGCCATGCGTCTTGATCCCGTGCGGGGGCTGGAAACGGAAAAGCGGCCGGATCCGTGTCCGGCCGCCTCTCCGTCCCTGCGGGTTCGGGCTATTTCCTGCGGTGTTTTTCGGCATACTCCTTGGGCGAAAGCCCGAAATGCTCGCGGAAGCATTTGGTAAAATAGGAGTGTGAGTTGAACCCTACGCTATACATGATCTCCGAGATGCGGGTGTCGCTTTGCGCGAGGTATTGCGCCGCCCGTTTGAGCCGCACGGTGCGGATGAATTCGTTGATCGACTCCCCGGTGAGCGCCTTGACCTTGCGGTAAACCTGCTGGTAGGAGTAGCGCGAAATCTCGCACAGCTCCTGTATGCCGAATTCCGAGTTGTCGATATTCTGTTCGATGGCCTTGACCAGCGTGTCGATGAACTTGTCGTTTTCCGATTCGATCTGGATTTCCGAAGGGTCGGTGAGCAGCTTCTGGCGGTATCGTTCGCGCAGTTTGATGCGCTGCTCGATGAGCGAGTTGACCCGCGTGCGCAGCGTCTTGATGCTGAATGGCTTGGCGATATACCCGTCTGCGCCTGCCGAATACCCCTCGGCGCGGTTCTCCTCGTCGCCCTTGGCCGTGAGCAGCAGGAACGGGATGTGGCAGGTGAGCAGCTCTGCTTTGCTGCGGCGGCACAGTTCGAAGCCGTCCATGCCGGGCATCATCACGTCGCTGACCACCAGGTCGGGGTAGATGTTTCGGATCTGCTCCCAGCCGTCGTTGCCGTCGTGTGCCGTGTATATTTCGTACTGTTCTTCGAGGTTTATGCGCAGGAAATTCCGCATGTCCTCGTTGTCCTCGACGATGAGCACCTTCGGGTTGCGCTCGGCGGATCCCGCTTCGGGCTGCCTTTCCGCAGTCCCGCTGGCGGGTCCCGCCGGGTCGACCGGGAGCGTGAACGTGAAGGCGCTGCCCCGGCCCGGGGCGCTCTCCAGGGTCAGCGTGCCGCCGTGCAGCTCGACGAAATCCTTAGCGAGCATCAGCCCGATGCCCGTGCCCCGGATCGACTCGAACGACGGGTTGCTGCCCTGGTAGAACCGCTCGAAAATATGTTCCCGGTCGGCCTCCGTGACGCCTATCCCGGTGTCCGACACCTCGACTGCGGCGAACCGTCCTTCGTCGCTGCGGCGCAGCGAAACCGTGATGCCGATATGTCCGTTGTCGGGCGTGAACTTGAAGGCGTTGGAAAGCAGGTTGTACAGCACCTTCTCGACTTTGTCGCTGTCGAACTGGAAGGTGAGCTCGGGTTCGGAGGCTTCGAAATCGTAGTCTATTCCTCGGCGTTGCGCCTGATAGGCGAACGATGCGTAAATCCTGTGCACGAACGAGACGAACTCGCCCGTGCTGGGGTTGAGTTTCATCTTCCCGTTGTCGAACTTGCGCAGATCCATGATCTGGTCGATCAGCCGCAGCAGCCGTTCGCCGTTCTGCCGCATGAGCGAGAGCTGCTCCAGCTGGCGCTTGTCCCGGATCTGTTCCCCGAGGCTCTCTATGGGGCCCAGGATGAGCGAAAGCGGGGTTTTGAATTCGTGCGATACGTTGGTGAAGAAACGCATCTTGACCTGGTTCAGTTCTTCGGTCTTCATGCGTTCGAGTTTTTCGAGCCGGAGTTCCGAGAGGAGTTTCATTTTGGTGAGCGTCAGGTTGTAGGCTACGACGATCACCACGGCGACCAGCACCCCGTAGATCAGGTATGCCCACCAGCTCAGCCACCAGGGCGGCAGGATGCGCACCTCGATCCGCGCCGTGCGGTCGCTCCATATCCCGTCGGAGTTGCAGCCCCTGACCGTGAAGAGGTACCGACCCGGCGAGAGGTTCGAATAGGCGGCGTAGTTCTGCCTGCCGCCCGTCATCTGCCACTCCTTGTCGTACCCTTCCAGCCGGTAGGCATACTTGTTGTTCGACGATGCGAAGTTGAGCAGCGAAAAGTAGAAACGGAACGAATTTTCGTTGTGCCGCAGCCGCAGCCGGTCGCTGTGCAGGATCGAGCGCGGCAGTACGACGCGTTTGCCGATCCGGTGTCCGGGGCGCACCTCCTTGTTCCACAGGCTGAACGATGTGACGACCGTCGGCGCCTTGTCCTCGTTGAGCAGGATCGCGTCGGGGTGGTAGCGGATGTAGCCCCCGTCGCCGCCCATGTAGATATGGCCCTGCGGGTCGATGAAGAAACTGTTGTAAATCAGTTCGTCGATCCTCAGATCCCGGTTGAGGTCGCAGACGATCTTGTTTTTCCGCACCGGGTCGTACATGATGAGCTTGTTGGTTGTGGCGGCCCAGATGCGGCCGCGGTTGTCCGACGTGAGCGTGCGGATCGACTGCGAGAGGTCGAGGTCGTTGTCGAAACGCTCGAACAGCCCGCTCGCCGGGTCGAGTTTGCAGAGGCCCCGGTCGGTGCCCGTCCACACATTCCCCTTACGGTCAACGTGGATGGTGTAGATGCGGTTGCTTATCAGGCTGCGGGGGTCGTCCGTGCGCACCTTGTACTGTATGAAGCGGTCGTTGCGCTTTTCGTATTTGAACAACCCCTCCTGCGTGGCCGCGAACCAGATGTTGCCCTTGGCGTCCACGTCGAAATAGCCGATGTCGCAGTTGTCCGAGTTGATGATGCCGCTGATGAGCCGGGTCTTGTAGCTCAGGTGCGAGATACCGCCGTCGGGGCGGTAATGCGGGGTGATGAAGCAGAGTCCGCTGCTGATGTTGGTCACGATGTCGTGGTCGGCGTCCTCCTTGATGTCGTAGATGTATTTGAGCGAGAAGTTCTGGTTCGAGTGCTCGGCGCGTACGAAACGGTCGCGCGCGGCATCGTAGTAGTCGATCCCGTCGTGGTTCCCCAGCCACAGGGTGCCGTGGCTGTCGCGGATAAGCCGCTTGGCGATGCTGTGCGAAACCCCTTTGTCGGCCATGTAACGCGTGTATCCTGCGTCGCGTCGCGTGCTGTCGTACCGCAGGACGCCTTCGTTCGTGGTGAGCCACAGGCTGTGGTCGGGGGTTCCGAGCAGGTCGTTGACGATGACTTTGCGTTCGGCCCCTTTTCTGTCGTTGGTCAGGCGGACGCAGTCGATCTTCTTGCGTTTGAGGTCGAGTTTCGCCAGTCCGCTGTCCGTTCCGATCCAGACGATGTTCTGCCGGTCGCGGAAAAGCGTGCGCAGCGAGTTGTTGGGCAGCGACGTCGGGTCGGACAGCGAACTGTAATAGGCGCTGGCCTGATGGCTGCGGGTGTCGTAGAGCGTGAGCCCGTCGGCCGTTGCGAGCAACAGGTGCGTGTCGTCGTAGCTGAGGATGCTCTTTATGTCGTTGTCCGTAAGTCCGCCGTCTTCCGCGCGGAGGGTGCCGAGCGGCTGCTCGGGATGCCGGATGTCGAGGACGACCAGGCCGCTGGAACTTCCGACGTACAGCAGGTCGGGGGTGTTCTCCGGGATATACAGCGCGTTGACCAGGTTGTTGTAGGTGTCGTTGGGCAGTTTCCGGCTCCGGGTTTCATAGCGGACGAAACTGTTGTCCGTGGGGTTGAAGCGGTAGAGTCCGTCGAAGGTGCCGAGCCACAACATCCCGTGCCGGTCGGCGCAGATGCTGCGGATTTCGTTGGCCATCCGGTCGAATGCGTCGGGTACCAGTACGAAATAGTTGATATAGCGTTTCCGCAGGTCGAGGCGGATCAGCCCTTCGAGCGTCCCGACCCACATCACCCCTTGCGGATCGTCGTGGATGCAGCGGATGCGCAGGTTGTTGAGCAGCCGCAGCGAGTCGTTGTCCGCATGGTATTTCACGAAACTTTCCGTCACGGGGTCGTAGAGGTCGAGCCCTTTCTCGGTGCCGATCCACAATTCGCCCGTGCGTGTGAGGTGTATGCAGTTGATGAACGAGGCGCTGACCGACGTCGAATCCCCGGGGTTGTAGCGGAACGTTTCGAAATTGTAGCCGTCGTAGCGGTTGAGTCCTTCGGCCGTCCCGAACCACATCAGCCCCGTACTGTCCTGTGCCACGGCGAAAACCATTTTGTCCGACAGCCCCGCGTCGATCGAGAGGTTGGTGAAATGGAGGTTCGTGACCTGTCCCCACAGGGGCAGCCAGCAAAACAGCAACAGTCCGGCAGCAAGGTGTTTCATCGGTCGTAATTTAAAATGCTACGACAAATATACCTGTTTTTTGCATCATTCCGCCTGTTTGTCCCACAGGAAAACCGCACACTCTTCGGCTCCGAGCCTGACGGAGGTGCCCCTGGGCGACGCTTCGCCGCATAACCGGCGCGCCGAGGCTGGCAGCGGCCGCGAAAGCCCTATTTCGACGGCGTGCGGGCGTTTGTTGACCAGTACGGCCAGCCGTTGCGACGGAGACTCCATCAGGCGCATCAGCACCCCGTCCGCCGGGCGTGAGAAGTGCAGCGGGGCACGATCGATCTGCCCGCGGCAGTAGGTGCCGTAGAAATCCGCGACCCCTTTGTTGTCGCCGTGCCAGCCGCCCAGCTCGATGAGCGAGGGAAGCCACACGGCCTCGCCCTTGCCGTAGCGGTGGCGGGTGCCGACCACGTCGTCGCCGTGCATGGCGATCGCCTGCGCCCTGTCGGGTCGGAGTATTCCTTTCCACAGATGTGCGGGCAGGGTCGTGGCAGGGGTGTCGCATGCGATCGTAAAATAGGGTGCGACGGCCTTGTACTCGCTGATCTGTGCGCCGAAGCACCTGCGCAGCGGAAAGTCGTCCATCAGGATGCAGTGCATGTTCTGGTCGTAGAATCCGGTGAGCCCCGTGGCGATCATCCGGCCGCCTTTACGGACGAAATCGTCGAGCCGTTCCCATGCCCCCGAAGGCAGTGCCACGAGGTTCGTCAATACGATCGTTTTCCCCTGCGGGTCGCTCCAGTCGTAAGCGTCCATTTCGCAGACTTCGGGAACCACGCCCCAGGCGGCGATGGCTTCATAGGCTCCCGCGAGCGATTTCATGGTTGCGCTGGCCTTGCGCCCTTCGTAACGGCCGTCGTCCGACACCGCTGCATTCTTTTGCTGCGTGCGGAGCGATTCGGTGTTGTAAAGGAGCGTGATGCCACTCCGTACGGGCCGGGCCTCGCGGAAAAAGCTTTTGTGGGCTTTCGCCGTGCGGGCGACTTCCGAGGCCGCTGTCAGGCGGTCGCTCGGCCGCCCCTGGAAATCGAGCATACCCCATTCGCCGGCTTCGAGTGCCGACGCCCGCTGGTTCAGCGTCCAGAAGATCACCCCTTCGGCGCCTGCGGCGATACCCGTCCAGAGCCATTGCGTGATCTCCCGCGCCGTGGGGCAGAGTACCTCCCTTCCGCTGGCCGTGACATTGCCGCCCTGCATTTCGGTGATCCAGAACGGGTTTTTCCCGGCTCCGGAGCGGATGATGTCGGCCATGAGCGAGATTCCCAGCGGGTATTGCGCCCGGGTGAAATAACCGAAGTGCCAGCTCAGGTGCATCGACACGCCCAGCGAGGTCAGAAACCCTTCGTAGGCGGGGAAATCGTAGTCGGTGAGGTTGTCCAGAAGCTGGTGGGGATTGATGTGTTTGTGGTGCGCAGGGTCGTGCAGATCGACCTGCGATGCGATCCATCCCAGGTACCACGTCGTGAAGTCGGTGTGGAACCGCTCTTGCGTGAAGTCGGCTTTCAGGTAGCCGTTGTCGTAGGCCGGAGTCTGCTGTGCGGCTTTCCAGCGTGCGAAAACCTCGTCGGTCAGGTCGTTTCGCCCGGGCCCCGTTCCGCCCGTCCCCGGTTCGTTCTGCAACACCCAGGTGTCGAGGGCGGGATGCCCCCTGAAGTGGCTCACGACGGCTTCGATGTAATCGGCGATTTCCAGCAGGTGGGCTTTCGAGCGGGGGAATTTGAATCCGCCCACGTCGCCCAGCTCGTCGGTCGGCGGGAAGAGCGTGGCGAAGAGTTTTACGCCGTGTTTCCCGGCGGCATCGAATGCTTTGTCGTAAAGCGTGAAATCCCACGATCCGTCCGGGCGCAGCATGTGCGCCCCGAACATCCGGATGCGTGCCGTTTCGAATCCGTGCTGCGCGAGTATCCTGAAGAACCCGTCGATCTGCTTGTCGGTCTGCCCCGGTTCGATGAACACCTGCGCCCCGATCTGCGGGTATTCGGTGCGTTGCGGGTAAAGGGGTTGGCACAGGAATCCCAACGCCAGTAACAGGATTATCTTTTTCATGGTCTATCGTTTGTTGCAAAGCCTCCGGCCGTTGCGGATTGCTTCGGATTCGTTGTTGCAGGGAAGTAGCGTGAATTTATAGGCATAGCGTTTTGCCAGCAGGCGGTACTGCTCTGAGGGGCGCGCATTCAGGCTCCAGGTATCGGTTCCCCCGACCCCGGCCTGTACGCAGTCTATGTTGACCGTCAGGGCATCCGGAAGCCGCTCCACTTCGGTGACGTGGCGTGCCCTGTCGAGCGCCTCCTGCGTGCAGTCCCATACCGACATGCTCAGGGGGCTGTCTCCCGCGATCTGGATGCCGTGCCCGTTGCCCTCCGTCAGCGTGAGCCAACGCACTGCGCAGCGGTTGCCGTTCTCCTGCGGGGTGATGTAGTCGTGCATGAAGTCCCCGGGCGTACCCCGGTAGAGGCCGAGCAAAGCACCGCACGAGCGGTCGGAGTAATTTTCCTGGGGCCCTTTGCCGAAGTAGGCCATCCTCCCCAGTGTATTGGGAACCCGGGTTCGGAGCCCCGCGCGCAGCGGTTCGGGCAACTGCCCGGCGATCTGCAGGTCGTATGCCACGGCCAGCGCCCCCGTGCCGTCGAGCGTATAAACCAGCGTCAGCCGCACGCTGTCGGGAACCCCCTTTTCGACACGCACCGTCCCTGCGGCTTCGTCGATGCGGATGCCTTCCGTCCGGATCCTTCCGGGCATCTCTTTCCAGCATCCGGCGATCTGCCCGACGCGCCATCCGCGCCAGTCGTTGTCGGTCGACGCCCGCCAGAAGTTCGGCCGCAGGGTGTCGCATACCAATGCCTTCCCGCGTACCGTATAGGAGACCAGGTAACCGCTTCTGCGGTCGATTTCCGCCCGGACACCCGCGGCGCTCAGCACGATGCGCTCCCCGTCCTGCGAGACGGCCGCCCTGCCTGCGGCGGGTTTATGCGCGGGAGCCTTGTAGAAAGGCAGTCCGAACTGCTCTTGCGCAGCGATGTGCCCGGCCCCGGCGTAAGGGGTCGCCCGTTTTTCCCGGGCCTGTACGCGGAGCAGGTATTCGGCGCCGGGTTCGGGCTCGAAGGGGCGGAACCCGACGGTGGCCGGGGCGCTCTTGCCCGCGGGCGTCGTCGGCACGTCGAAACTGCCGCGTTGCAATACGCCCTTGTCGGTCGATATTTCCCAGGTGAAGTCGTAGCGGTCGGTTGGGGAGAAGAAATTACGGTTGTGTACGACAACCCTTCCGGCAGCAAGGTCGTCCGCCGTGAACCCGATGGGCTGGAATACGTATTTGCACTCCAGTGCCGCGGGCTTCAGCGTACGGTCGGGGTTGACGATGCCGTTGCAGCAGAACGCCGCGTCGTGATGCTCCCCTGCCGGTTCGAAATCCCCGCCGTAGGCCCAATAGGTGCGTTGGCAGGTGTCTTTTTTGACCAGCCCCTGCTCTGCCCAGTCCCAGATATGGCCGCCCAGCAGTCCCTCATGGCTGCGGATGACCGTCCAGTAGTCGTTCAGCCCGCCGGTCGAATTTCCCATCGAGTGGGCGTATTCGCACATCAGCACGGGGCGGTCGATCCGCGGGTTGAGGGCCATGCGCTCCAGCTCCCCGACCGTGGGATACATGCGGCTCACGATATCCACGTAGGCGGGGTCGGTCGGATTGCCGCCGTCCTGCGGCTGTTGCGGGGTGCCCGGCTTCCCGTCTGCGGGGGCGGCACTGGTGAATACGGCCGCCGAAGTGCGCCTGAGGGGTATGTAAAGCGGGCTCGCAGGTTGTCCCTGCGCCCCTTCGTAGTGGATCAGGCGCGTGGGGTCGTAATCCTTGGCCCAGCCGGCTGCCGCCGCGTGCGCCGGGCCGCATCCCGATTCGTTGCCCAGCGACCACATGACGATGGAGGGGTGGTTGCGGTCGCGGACGACCATCCGGCTCACACGCTCCAGAAACGGAACGGCCCACTCCGGGTCGTTCGAGAGCTTCCCGCCCGAACCGTGGCTCTCGATGTTGGCTTCGTCGATGACGTAAAGGCCGTAACGGTCGCACAGCTCGTAGAAATAGGGGTCGTTGGGGTAGTGGGACGTACGCACGGAGTTGAAATTCAGCAGTTTCATCAGCCTTACGTCCTGTTCCATCCCTTCGCGCGTGACGGTCTTTCCCGTATATTGGTCGTGGTCGTGGCGGTTTACGCCGTAGAGTTTCACGGGGACGCCGTTGACCAGCATCTCGCGTCCGCGGAGCCGGACGTCGCGGAACCCGACCTTGCAGCTGCGCGATTCGGCGACCTGCCCGTCATCGTTGCGCAGGGTCAGCACGAGGGTGTAGAGCGCAGGGTTCTCGGCGCTCCATTTTTCGGGTGCCGCGATGCGCTGCTCCATCAGTGCGAAGTAGACGTTGTCGCGTTGCGGGTAAGCCTCCGACAGGATTTCTTCGACCGGTAGTCCCATTTCACGGCCTTCGGGCGTCCCGTCGGGGGCATAGAGTTGCGCCCGCAGATGCCATCCTGCCGCCGGGGTGCCCTCGCGCAGGTCGATCGTGGGGCGTATCTGCAACAGCGCGTCGCGCATGTCGCCGTCGAGCCGCGTCCGCACCCCGAAGTCGCCGATGGCCACGTCGGGTTTTGCGGCAAGGTATACTTCGCGGTGTATGCCCGCCATGCGCCAGTGGTCGGCATCTTCGAGGTAACTGCCGTCCGTCCATTTGAAAACCTTCACGGCGAGCGTGTTCTCGCCCGGTCGCAGCAGGCCGGTGACGTCGAATTCCGAGGGCAGGCAGCTGTCCTCGGCATATCCTGCCAGGGTGCCGTTGACCCAGACGTAATAACCCGAGTATACACCCCCGAAGTGCAGCACTACCCGGTCGCCTTCCCAACTTCGGGGTACGGTGAACTTTCGGACGTAGCATCCCGTCGGGTTGTCGCGTGTGATCGACGGCGGCCTGAACTCGAACGGATAGGGGATGTTGGTGTATATCGGATACCCGTAGCCCTGCATCTCCCAGCACGAGGGAACCTCTATCTCGTCCCAGTTTCCGAGGTCGGCGCCCGGTTGCCAGAACCCTTCGGGGCTTTGGGCGGCGTCTTCCGCAAAACGGAATTTCCAGACGCCGTCGAGCGGCATCATCCGTGATTGGGCGCGGTCTCCCGCCAATGCATCCTGCGGGGTCTTGTAGGAGTAGGAGGTGGCCCGGGCGGGCAGGCGGCGCAGGGCGTTGACGTGCTGGTCGGCCGGGGCGTCCCATCCGTCGGCGGCTGTTGCGGCGCCGTATGCAAGCGTGCACAGGAGGATTGCCGTAAGTCGTTTCATAGTTCGGATAAGGTAGAGTTTTCGATGGAACAAATATAGGAATACTCCACCCGCCGGATTTGCACGGATTTATCAAAAATTAACAGAAAACCGGCCTTTCGCCCCTCCTGCGCTGTCCCGACGAAAATGTGTTAGCATCTGCTGAACCGGTTACATTCCGTGCGCGGGGAATTCCCTACTTTTATCCTGTCGCTCAAACCTAAGACTACGACCTATGAAACGACTCATCCTTTTGACCTGCCTCCTTGCCTTCGTGTCGGTAGCGGAGGCGTGGGCCAAGCGCCCCGGGCGCTCCTTCAGGCGCTCTTTCGTCCAGGTAAGCGCCCGGGATCCCCGTTATTTCTGCCTTTCGGACGGGCAGCCGTATATCCCCGTGGGATGCAACATCGCCGCGATGGGGTCGGTTGCCGACATGGAACATTACCTCGGGAAGATGCACCGCAACGGCGCCAATTTCGGCCGCGTATGGCTCAATACGAACCTCTTCGAGATCGAAACCCGTTACGGCGAGGTGGACACCGCCAAGCTCGTGCGCATCGACCGCCTGCTGGAGCTCGCCGACCGGTACGGCATCAAGATCAAGTTCTGCATCGAGAGTTTCCGCCATATCCGGCCGGGCGTGAACAAGTGGGACACCAAAGCCTCGTACCATACCTCGAACGGCGGCCCGTTTGCCGATGCCGACGATTATATCACTTCGCAGCGTGGTGAGGAGGAGTTCCTGCGCCGCGTGTGCATCTTCCGCGAGCGTTACGGCGACCATCCTGCCGTTTTCGGCTGGGAGCTGTGGAACGAAATGAACGCCGTGGAGACGCCCGAGGAACACCTGCGCGCGTGGAATGTCCGTATGCTGCCGCGCGTGAAGGAGATCTTCCCGAAAAACCTGGTGATGCAGAGCCTCGGCTCGCTCGACCGGGAGTCGAGCTTCCCGATTTATGAATTCATCAACCGCCTGCCTTCGAACGAGGTGGCGCAGGTGCACCGCTATATCGACGAGGGTGCCGAACTGGCCGTGTGCGGCGCTCCGGTCGACAGCATGGCCTCCGATGCCATCGCCGTGCTGCGGGGATACGGCCTCCGCAAACCGATGCTGCTGGCCGAGTCGGGCGCTGTGAAACCCGTGCATACCGGCCCCCATCCTATATATAAGGTAGATACGATGGGTTCCGTGCTCCACGACGTGCTCTTCGCCCCCTTTTTCAGCGGAGCCGCCGGGCCGGGGCACCTCTGGCATTGGGATCACCATATCGACAAGCAGCATACCTGGTTCCAGATGGGGCGCTTCGCGCGTGCCGTCGAAGGTGTCGACCCCCTTCGCGAAGGGTTCGAACCCGTGCGCCGCGATACGGCGGGGCTGCGGGTCTATGTGCTGCGGGGCGAACACACGCTGCTTGCCTGGTGCCGCGATACGGTGAGCACGTGGCGGCACGAGCTCTCCGAACGCATTCCGGCACAGCGACTGTCCGGCCTGCAGGTCGACTTCACACCGCTGCTCGGCGGGCGCAGGGTGAAGAAAGTGCGGATCTACGACCCCACCTTCGACGTGGGGGGGGCGCGCGTCCCGCCGTGCCGACGTATCGCTTCCGGACTTCACGCGCTCGGTGGTCGTCCGGATCGAATATTGAAGCGCAGGAGGGTGGATGATGAAAACGGACAAATAAATGATAAATCCGTTCTTTATATCCCTGTTCCGTCTTCCTAAATTTGTTGTAACGAAAATCCTGAAGCATAACCAAACCTATCAGCCTATGAAAGAAAAAGACGCTCCGACCTTTTCGATTTTGTGATCCGGCCCTCTCGGTGAACCTCAGTGCGGGCCTGTCCCGCGGCGGCGATTCTCCCCGCGGGACGCAATCAACCAACTACAACCTAAATACCTATGAAAATGAACCATTATTTGAATGTGCCGGGGCTCCTGCGCAGATTCGCGAAGATCGGGCTGGCTCTGCTGCTCGTCCTGTCGGTCGCTTTCGGCGCCGGTGCGCAGGACGTCTCCCCTGCCAGGGTCTCCGGGACGGTCGTCGACCAGCAGGGCATGCCGGTCGTCGGGGCCGGAGTGGTCGTCAGGGGAACCCAGACTGGCTCCGTGACCGACCTCGACGGGCGTTTCACGGTCATGGCGGCCAAGGATGCGACGTTGACAGTTTCATTTATCGGCTATACCACCCGGGAGGTGCCCGTAGGAACTCAGACCGATATCCGCATCGTGCTCGAGGAGAATGTCCAGAGCATCGACGATGTGGTGGTGGTCGGCTTCGGCACCCAGAAGAAGGAGACCGTCACCGGCGCCATCGGGCAGCTGTCGGGCAAGGAGCTGATGCGCTCCCCCGTGACCAATATTTCCAATGCCCTCGTTGGGCGTATCGCCGGTATGGCCGCCGTCCAGAAGACCGGCGAAGCCGGCTTCGAAGAGTCCACGATCCGCGTGCGCGGCGTGGGGACGTATGCCGGCGACCAGAACCCGCTGATCGTCATCGACGGCATCGTGCGCGACATGACGGCCTTCAACATGCTCGACCCGAACGATGTGGAGAACGTCAACGTGCTCAAGGATGCTTCTGCGACGGCCGTGTACGGCGTGCGCGGTGCCAACGGCGTCATCATCGTGACGACCAAACGCGGCCGCGAAGGCAACCTGAAAATTTCGTTCACGGCCAATGTCGGCTTCACCTCCCCGACGACCCTGCCCAGCCTGGTCAACTCCTACGATTATGCCGTGCTGCGCAACGAGGCGTTCGCCAACGACGGCAAGCCCGACGACATCAAGGTATTTTCGCAGGACGAACTGTGGAAATTCCGGCATAACCGCGACTATACGCCCTCCGAGGTCGAGGCGATGGGACACCTTTCGCCCGAACAGAAACAGGCGTTGCTCGACAGTCCCGCCATCTATTACGGCAGTACGGACTACATGAAGCGGATTTTCGACGCCGGGGTGTCGCCCCAGCAGCAGTACAGCGTCAATATCTCCGGTGGTACCGAAAAGGTGGCCTTCTTCACCTCGGTGGGGTATTCCAACCAGAAGAGCCTCACCAACGACTTCGGGTTCAGCGATGCGGCCTCCAACTCGGGCAGCCACAAGTATAACTTCCGCACCAACTTCGATTTCAACATCATCCCGCTCACCGAGATCAATGTTTCGCTCTCGGGGCAGGTGCGCGAGACGAAGATCATCACCGACCGCAACAGCAGCGTGGACATGTGGGGCCGTTACCGCGACCTGATGCTCAACATCTACGAAGCCCCGCCCTTCTCGGCGCCGGGCGTCTCCGACGGCCGCATCATCACCGATTATGCCGGCGGTACGATCATGGACAGCAACAAGGGCGCATGGGGCAAATCCCCGATCGCCTACATGCTCGAAAAGGCACAGGCGCGTATTAACCAGAGCAGCCTGAATACCTCGATCCGCATCCGCCACCGGATGGATTACCTCGTCGAAGGGCTTTCCGTACGCGGAGCGTTGTCGTATGACCATTATTTTACCAAGACGCTGCGCGTTGCGCCCAACCTGCCCGTCTATTCGATCACGCGCAACCCCGCCGATCCGGCCGAGCTGCTCTATTACGGCGGCGAACACAATGCCAAATCCTACGAGGAGACCGGCTGGGGCAAAAACCGCAAGGTCTATGTCGAGGCCGGCATCGACTTCAGCCGCGATTTCGGCAAGCACGCCGTCACGGCCATGGCGCTCGTCACCGGCGAACGCTACACCTCGCCCGGGCTGAAGTACAACGTCCCCCGCGGCTATTACGGTGTGGTGGGGCGTGTCACCTACGGTTACGACCAGCGTTACCTGGCCGAATTCAACATGGGTTACAACGGTTCCGAGAACTTCGCGCCCGGCAAGCGGTTCGGGTTTTTCCCGGCCGTTTCGGTAGGCTGGGTCGTGTCGAACGAACCCTACTTCCCGAAGAACGACATCCTCACGTGGCTCAAGTTCCGCGCCTCGTACGGGCAGACCGGCAACAGCGAGATCGGCGGCGAACGCCTCCTTTTCCTGCCCGGCACCTGGGGCAGCCACAGCTACGGCCCCTGGAACGGCACCCCGCTCGACGGGTATTTCTTCGGCTCGTCGAACGGTTCGGTCAATAACCCGGCCTTCCCCGGCAAATACGAACAGTCGACAGGCAACCCCGACGTCACGTGGGAGAAGAAGGAGTCGTACAACATCGCCGCCGAGGTGCGCATGTTCCGCGACCGGCTTTCGGTCACGGTCGACCTGTTCGAGGAGAAGCGCAACAACATCCTCACCAAACTGGGGGTCACGCCGGGCATCATCGGCCTGAGCGGCAGCGCCCTGCCGCCCGTGAACGTGGGGCGCATGAGCAACCGGGGTTACGAGATCCAGGTCTCGTGGCGCGACAACGTCGGAACGGATTTCTGGTATGAAGTGGGCGGACAGGTCTCCTATGCCGTCAACAAGATCGACTACAAGGCCGAACCCTCCTACATGTACGCCTGGATGAACGAAACGGGGTTCGCCTACGGACAGTACAAGGCCTATTACAACGAAGGCTTCTACAATACGCCCGAAGAGGTGGCCAACCACCCCTACAACGCCATCGACGGCAACCGTGTCCAGGGCGGCGACCTGCGTATCGTCGACGTCAACGGCGACGGCATCATCGACGACAAGGACATCACCCCGACGGGCTTCTCGAACGTCCCGCGCTTCGCGTTCAGCAGTAACCTGAGCTTCGGCTACAAGGGGTTCGAAATATCCGCGCTCCTTACCGGTTCGGCGCAGGGGACGTTCAACATGAACGGCTACCTCATCACGCCCTTCGCCCAGGGAAACGGTACGCCGCTGAGCTATATGAACGGCCGCTGGACGCCCGAACGCCATGCCGCCGGCAAGCATATCACCTTCCCGCGCATGTCCGTGAATATGGCCAACAGCCAGAACAACCAGAACAATGCCTTCTGGTTCCGTTCGACCGACCATATCAAGCTCAAGAACGTCGAGGTGGCCTATACGTTCCGGAACGCCCGCTGGATGCGCAAGGCGCATATCGGCTCGATCCGCGTATTCGTCAATGCCAACAACCTCTGTACCTGGGGCGGCAAAGACCTGGTCGACGGCATCGACCCCGAGCTGGTGCAGGACGGCAGTACGTCCGAAGGCATCATCTATCCGCTCACGCGCGTGTATAACTTCGGTTTCAACATCCAATTTTAAGTCGCAGCCTTATGAAAAAGACCATTTATACGCTTCTCGGCCTGTTGCTGGCGGCCGGCCTTACGTCCTGCCAGGACTGGTTCATCGAGAAGCCCGAAGTGACGGGCATGGATCAGGACGAGGTCTTCAGCACGGCCAAGAACGCCGAGGGGGCGATCGCCGAGGCCTACGCCACGATCCTCTCTTCGGGATTGCCCGTACTGGTGTGGAACAACTCCCCGATCATGCCCTACGAGACGACCGAAGCCATCATGGGCGGCGAAGACCTTTGCCGCCTGACATGGGGATACATGGATAAGCAGGTCGTGGCGGGCATGCTGGCCAACAACGAGAATAACGGCGCCGGTTATACCGACGACTATTTCCCCAACAACTACGCCTACATCCGCAAGGCGTGGCTCGTGTACGAGAACATCGACAAGGTCGCCGACATGTCCGACCGCGACAAAGCCATCGTCAAGGCCGAAATGCAGGTGCTGGTGGCTTTCCGCTACGTGGAGATGCTCAAACGCTACGGCGGTGTGCCGCTGGTCGAATCGACGCTCACCACGGTCGACGT
>OGPM01001690.1_pt1 | contig 17547 bp, 18 predicted proteins | sample 1552961 | NCBI WGS metagenome assembly OGPM01 (sample SAMEA2580304, study PRJEB22360) | human gut metagenome | biome: human gut; feature: human-associated habitat; material: faeces | place: Denmark | collected 2008/2010
AGCCGCCGAAGTTGCGGTTGAACGCCGTCATGTACTGGGCATAGCCCGTATCGCCCTTGCCGAAGTAGCCATAATCACCGTTTGACATTGTTTTGTCCTCCTCAGAAGTTTCTTTTTGTTTCTTCTAAGGTCATTTTAGCAGAAGTAATGTCCCATAAAGTTCTCTTTTGCAAAATTTTCTTCAGGTTTCTTGCAAACTATTGCGTAAATCAGTGTAGGCTTGCCATCCTGCAACATTTCGACCGCAAGAACGCAACAGAACACAGAATTCTTCTCACATACTTTCCTTCGAATCAATTTAGCACTCACAGAAGGCAGCATGCCGTGATCGTCTGATACCATTGCTGCTCCCGTACTGCCAATGCTTTTTTCATAGAGGCTTCCTTTTCTCGGTGGTGTCCTTTTCAGGTCACTCGCTTATGGAATCTATTTTTTCGCGTTTGCCTTACGGATCTTCATTTCATTTTGCACCTTCCCGCTTTTCAATTTTACGAATTCAGTATACCACCCCCTATCCCATTGTAAAAGAGGATATGTACGCCGCCCGCAGGCGGCACGCTCTATTCCACCGATGATTCTTGAAGCCAGCCTTTGCGCAGCTGTTCCAGTGCGTGGGTCTCGAGCCTTGAGACATAACTTCTGCTGATCTGGAGCAGCTGTGCCGTTTCCAGCTGGGTCAGGGGCGGCTGACCCGCCAACCCGTACCGCAGCAGGATCAGCTTGCGCTCCCGGGCGGGCAGGCCCTCGATCAGCCTGCGCAGCCGCCGGGCCTCGTCCTGCCGCTCACAGGCATCCTCCATGCAGAAACCGTCCTGCAGTACATCGGAAAGGGTCAGTGCGCTGTCCTCCTTTCCCGCTTCCAGTGTTTCCTGCAGGGAAACGACCACACCATTTTTGCGCTCCCTGCGAAAATGCATCCGCAGCTCATTCTCAATGCATCTGCTGGCATAGGTCGCAAACCGCGCCTTGCGGGTGGTGTCAAAGGTATCCACGGCCTTCATCAGCCCAATGGTTCCAATTGAGATCAGGTCCTCCTGGTCGCCGGGCTGGGCGTAGTATTTCTTTGCCACATGGGCCACCAGCCGCAGGTTGTGCCGGATGATCTTTTCCCGCGCACTCCTGTCCCCCGCCCGCAGAGCCGCAAAGGTTTCGATCTCCTCCCGCGCACTGAGCGGCTTTGGGAAACTCCCCGCTTCCAGATGCAGCGCCAGCACCAGAAATTTTGTAGCGAAAAATTGCAGCAGCGTTAATAGCATACACAGCACCCCCTGGTGCTACTGTATGCTGTTGGAAGATCACAAAGTATTCTTCCGAATCCAGAGCGCAGGGATGGCATTCTGCAATTTTCCTGCGGGTTCGTTCGTATTAAGGATAAGGGACCGAATTTTGTTGGTAAAACGGAGGAACCATTATGGCGATCTTTGAAAAGACCATTCAAAACAAGAAATTTGATCAGCTGCTCTGGAAGTTGGAAAACGAAATTCCGGCCAGCAGCTGGTCGGCAGAGCTGGAAGCCGGAAGTGATTTCAAAGAGGGCGATGCCCGGTGCAGCGTCCGCGTCTTTGAACGGTACAGTGTGATGGGCGGTAATCGCCTGAGTCTGACGCTGACCATGTTTCAGAACGGGGACAGCCCGATCCGGTTATCCGCCATCACCGCAGGCGGCAGCCAGGCGGTGTTCTTCAAAGTGAACACCCTTGGAGAGGAATCCTTTTTGGAGGACGTAAAGGGACTGCTGGAAGAAATTTTGGAGGGGTAAGATGTTTTTCGCTGGATTTGATCTGTTGTTCAGCATCCTGTTTCCCATCCTGTTCCTTGTGGTTCTGGGCATGATCCTGTATGCCATCATCGGAAATATCCGCACCTGGAATAAAAACAACCATTCGCCGCGGCTCACCGTTCCGGCAGCGGTGGTGGCAAAGCGCACGGAGGTCTCTCATCACCACACGGACAACACGATGATGCATCCGTTTACCACCTATTATGTGACCTTTCAGGTGGAAAGCGGCGACCGTATGGAGCTTACCGTAAGTGGTTCGGACTACGGAATGCTTGTGGAGGGCGACATTGGAAAGCTGAGTTTTCAAGGCACCCGCTATCTTGGGTTCCAGCGGAACTGAGTGTTTCTGCACTGCTGCCCAACTGGATGAATCGTAAGTTGAACAAGGCAGGATTACACACAAAAAAACATCTGCTGCCCCTTTGCCGGACGTAACAGCCTCCGGCACGGGACAGCAGATGTTTTCCTTTTTTACGATGCAGTCAGATTCACTCTGCAATGGGCATGGTCTGGTAGAACCAGTCCTCAATGGCCTTGCGGGTCCGGGCGAAGAACTGCTTCACCGGGCAGGCAGCGTCGCGGGCTTCCTGCTCCAGATCCGTACCTGCGGGGAAATTGCGGATGACGGTATAAGCCACCGACTGCGGCGGCAGCGACATCATCACGGCAGGGTCGTGCACCACGCAGATCTGCTCCCCTACTGCGAGAGTAGCAGGGTCAGAGGTGGTCTTTTCGTCATGGTCCTGCCACTGGGTGCGCTCAGTGATCACCATTTCATAGGTTTCCTGCCCCTCTGCGGACACCAGTACAGACTCCACCGTACCGTCCGCAGCGCGGCTGATCTCTTCTACCGTACCATAGTAGTAGAGCCGCTCCGAAAACAGTGCCGAGGCAGCGGGCAGTGCACTGACACTGAGCAGCAGCACTGCAAGCAGACAAAAGAACGAGCGATAGGTCTTTTTCATAAAAAGCCTCCATTTTTCATGTTGAAGCGAAGCACCCGCCGCATGGCGCTCCCGGATGCCTTATTCTAGCACAACTCTTGTCGGATTTCTATATCCAGGCTTAACCGGCGGAAAAATATCGCAGAGGGCGGCCAATGATCACGTCTTTTCCCGAAAAAAGCAAGCCCGGAAGGCACACACCTTCCGGGCTTGCACTTTTGACGATGCGCTGTGCGCATCTCAGACTACTTTACAGCTGGCAGGCGGTATCGTAGCCGGTACGGATGGCGTTGGAGATATCTGCAGCCTTGCCTGCGGCATCGCCGATGGCATACACCGGAATATTGGCAGCTTCCAGCGCAGCAACGTCAAACTCATTGGAGCGTGCGCCCATAGCCAGCACGATGTAATCGCAGGGGATGGTCACCTCTGCGCCGTCCTTGTTCTCACAGACAACGGCATCCATGTGGAACTCCTTGACCTTGTGGCTGGGGTACTGCTCCACGCCGTAGGTCTTGTAGTTCTCCAGCAGGGTGGGCAGAATGGTGGTGCTCTCGCCTGCTGCGATCTTGTCCATCATCTCGATGACAGACACCTTGCAGCCACGGGCAGCCAGATACTCTGCGGTCTCGCAGCCCACCATGCCGCCGCCGATGACAGCCACGGTACCGTAGACCTGCTGCTCACCGGCCAGCACCTTCCAAGCATCGGCCACGTTCACGCTGTCAAAGCCGGGAATGCGGGGTGCGGCGCTGTGGGCACCCACAGCGTTGATGACAGCCTCAAAACCGGCCTCCTTCAGCTGCTCTGCCGTGCGGGTCTGTCCCATGCACAGGTGCACCCCGGCATTGCAGACCGCGCGGATCAGATCCTGTGCGGCGCGGCGCATCTCCTCCTTGCGGGGAGGCACGCAGGCGATGTTCAGCTGACCGCCCAGAGAGGTGGTCTTCTCAAACAGGGTCACGTCGTGGCCGCGCAGGGCTGCCACACGGGCAGCTTCCAGACCGGCAGGGCCGCCACCCAGAACAGCCACCTTCTTTTTCTGTGCGGCAGGCTGGATGCTGCGGCTGTTCTCATAGCCATTTTCGGCATTGAGCACGCAGGACAGGAACTGGCGGTTCTGGATGGCATCGGTGCAGCCCTTGTTGCAGCTGATGCAGCGGCGAATATCGCAGGCCTTACCGGCAGCGATCTTTGCGCCCCAATCAGGGTCTGCCAGCAGCGGACGGCCAACAGCCACCATATCAGCCATGCCGCTCTCGATGACACGCTCTGCCATCTCGGCATCCACGATACGGCCCACGGCGCTGACCGGCACATTGACAGCCTTTTTGATGTCCCCGGCGATCCTGACAAAGAAGCCGTAGGGCTGCACACCCATGGGAGGAATGGTATCGGCCATGTTGCCGGTGTGGTTGGCCTGGGCAACGTGGAACATATCCACGCCGTCCTCCACCAGCCACTGGGCGAACTGCACCGCATCGGCCTCGTCGATGCCGCCCTTGCCGCGCTGCGGGGTGACGATGGACAGCTTGTAGTCAATGATCATCCCCGGCACAGCCTTGCGGATGGCCCGGGTCAGCATCCGGGCAAAGCGGACCCGGTTCTCCAGACTGCCGCCGAACTTGTCGGTGCGGTGGTTCATGCGGGTGGAGCACAGGCAGCCGTTCAGGCGGTCGCCGTGGATCTGAATGACATCCACACCGGCCTTCTGGGCACGCACTGCGCAGGCGCACATCTTATCGATGATGGACATCAGCATCTCCTCGCTGGCCTCATCGGTAAAGAACATCATGTCGTGGTGCAGGCGCTGACGCATCTCGTCAAACTTCTTCTGCATGAACAGGCTGTTGATGGCGTCCACATCGTACTCCGGGTGGAAGATCTGGATGCCCAGCTTGGTGCCGTAAGCGTGGACGCTGTCGGCCAGCCCCTTGAAGGCCGGGATCTGGCTGTCGTCAAACAGCTTGGGGGTGGGAGAAAAGCTGTTGATGGGTGCCACATCGCCCAGAACGATGTAACCCACGCCGCCCTTGGCCAGGCGGGTGTAAAAACCCATGTCCTGCTCGCTGATCATGCCGTTCTTCTCGTAGCCGGTGGTCAGCGGGGGGAACATGATGCGGTTCTTAAAGGTCTGTCCGCCCACTACAATGGGCTGCAGGATCATGTTTTCCATACAAATGCCTCCTTACAGATGTGCTTTGATGAATGCGGCGGTCTTTTCCTCCACGGCGGCACGGGCGGTCAGCGTGGCAAAGTTGTGTCCGCCGCCTGCAATGGTATCCACCTCGGGTGCGGTGTAACCCTCGGCATAGCGGCTGCAGGTGCCCTCGTCCACCAGACGGTCATCATCGGCCCGCAGCAGAAGCACCGGGCCGTTGTAGCCCTTGGCCTCGGTAAAGGGATCGGGGTGCTTGGCCATCTCATAATTGAAGGCCATCTTGTAGCACAGACCCTCCATATCGGCGTAGTCCTTGCCGGTCTGGGTCACACCGTCGGCGCGCTGGGCGCAACCGAACCACATCCCTGCGCCCGGGCACAGCAGGATCAGGCCGTGGGGCTGAATCACCGGAGCGCAGGAGGCAGCAATGTAGCCGCCCATGCTCTGGCCGGAGAGGAACATCTTTTCGCTGTCCACATAGGGCTGCTGGGCTGCCCATGCAAAGATATCCTGTGCATCGGTGTGCAGGCCGTCGAAGCTCATATCCTCGAACTCGCCGTCACTCTCGCCGTTGCCGTAGAAATCAAACCGGGCGCTGCCGATGCCCTGCGCTGCCAGAGCGCGGGACAGATGGGTGTACATGGACTTGTAGCCGCTGCAGCTGCCGGCAAAGCCGTGCAGATGCACCACAAAGGGCACCTTGCCCTCCGTATCAGGCAGGGTCACGATGCCGCGCAGGGTGTGACCATTACGGTTTTGAAACTGGACCTGTAAAATCTTCATTTACTTGCTCTCCTTTGCGGCACGGCGGCTCTTCAGCTCTGCCAGCATCTCGGCCGTCTTCTGCTTGGTCAGGGGGTAGACGAAGAACAGGATGGCCACTGCAATGCCGTAGCCCAGGAAGTAGATGCCGGTGTAGCTCTTCCAGATGGCGTTCACAACACCTGCGGTCTGCACAGCGCCTGCGGTGACGTTGTAACCGATGGCACCCAGCACAAAGCTGGACAGGCTGCCGGAGATGGCGCTTGCGAGCTTGCGGAAGAAGGAGTAGGTGGAGTAGACGATGCCCTCGTTGCGCTCGCCGGTCTGCAGCTCATGGTAGTCGATGGCATCGTTGACCATGGCCCAGATCAGCACCTGCATACCGGAAGCGCCCAGGTAGCAGATACCGTTGATGACGATGAAGGCCACGGGGTTGTGGACGGGGAAGAAGAACAGGATGCCGAACACGACGGCGGCAAAGCCTGCGCCCATGCAGCACCACTCCTTCTTGCCGAGCTTGTTGGCCAGAGGCTGGGTGATGGCAAAGGACAGCACAGCGTACAGAACGCTGAGCATACCGGAGACAGCCTGAATTTTAACGTTGCCGAAGAAGTCCTTGTACAGGTAGGTGTTCAGGCCGTTGACCACGGATGCACCGATCATGCCGGTCAGGCTGAAGAACATCACGCCCAGGAGGGCTTTGTTGTGGGAGATTTCCTTGAGAACGTGCAGGTAGTTCAGCTTTTCGCCCTGCGGACGCTCAGGCACTTCCACACGCTCCTTGCACCACACGCAGGTGATCTGCAGGCACAGCAGGCCCAGCATGGCGCAGATGCAGGCCAGCATCAGGAAGCGGCCAGCCACAGGCTGGTTGTCCACATACAGGAACAGGGGGCCAACCATGACCATGACGGTCATAAAGATGGTGCCGCCCAGGCTGCGGTAACGGGACAGGGCGGTGCGCTGACTCACATCATCGGTCATCACGCTGGACAGGGTGCCGAAGGGCACGTTGACGCAGGTGTACAGTGCCTCATACAGCACATAGGTGATGAACATGTAAGCCAGACGCAGACCGTAGCTGATGTTGCCCACATTGACAAAGGCCAGCACACACAGTACTGCCATGGGGAATGAGAAAGCGCGGATCCACGGGATGAACTTGCCGCCCTTGGTGGCCTTGCGGGAGTCCACGATAGCGCCGATGATGGGGTCGTTGACGGCATCCCAGATCTTGGTGATCAGCAGCAGGATACCCACATGGAAGGGGTTGACCTGCAGGATCAGGGTGTAGAAGATCGACAGATACATGGCGCGGTACTGCTCCGTGAAGCAGCAGCCCAGATCGCCCAGTGTATAGCCGATCTTGTCCTTCATGGAGAAGGGCCGAACGGTCTTTTTCTGGTCCATTGCGTTTTATCCTCCTTAAAAAACAGATGAAACCACGAGGCTTTTCACACAAGCCTCTTCTCTTCGATTGCATTATACGTTAATTTTGCGTCAAAGCATATCCAAAAAATGATTGAAAACTATCGCAAATTGATGTATTATGCAATTATGACAGTTGTACTTTTCAGTTGTGTACAACAAACTGTCGCATCTGACAGTTCCACGGAGGGGATTTTGGTGAATTATACAGCCAAACGTTATCTTTTTGAACAAAGCACTGTTCGGGAATTCTTTTCGGGCGCGTATTATGACCTGTTTCTGGTCATGCGGGGCAGCGGTGTGTTCCGGTGCAGCGAGGTGGTGCTGCCCGCCCAGCAGCAGAATCTGATCATCCTCAAGCCCGGGCAGGGCGGCAGACTGGAATATGCCGGAGCCTACGGCCCGCTGGAGATCATCCGGGTGCAGTTGTCTCCCCAGATGCTGGCGCAGTTGTCGGATGAGGACACTGACTTTGAAAAAAGCTTCAACGTGGTGCCCTTCCGGCAGGTGGCTGTCCGGCCGGACAGCCAGATCTATATGCTGCTGAAGAATCTTGCCCGGAAGCTACTGGTGCTCCCCCAGGAGAGCAGCCAGTTCGGCGCGGCGGCGTTCGAGCACGGCATCCTGCAGATGTTCGTGGTGCTAGCACTGCGTGCCTGCATCCATGCCGAATTCCACACCGCTTCGGTCAGCCGCCACCACCTGATGCTGGATGAGGTATTCCTGTTTATTCAGGCGCACCTCACCGAGGAACTGACGCTGGAGCGTCTGGAAAAGGAGTTTTTCGTCTCCCGGGAGCACATTGCCCGGGAATTCAAACGCCAGACCGGCCAGACCGTGCACCGCTACATCGTAAAGGCCCGGCTGGACCGCTGCTGCGCCCTCATTGAGCAGGGCCTGCCCATCACCGAGGTGTACAAGACCAGCGGCTTTGGGGGCTATAACCACTTTTTCCGCGCCTTTAAAAAGGAGTACGGTATGACCCCCAAGGAATATTTCAGCACCACCCGGCAGGATGCCCGGGGATGAGCCTTTGCAAAAGAAGTCCCGGCTGCAATTTTTGTGCAGGCTGAAACGTATCCTGTATAAAACGGCAGCTGCCGTTTTTCAACGAACGATCTCCATTGCTGACAGGAGGAAAGCTCTATGAAATTTTCTGCTGATTATCGTGCCCTTGCGCTGGATGCCCTGCGTGGCAGATGGAAGACAGCTGTTCTGGCCGGACTGATCGCCAGTTTGCTGGGAGCCAACATTGTGAGCAGCTCAGACAGGGTCATCTCCAACATGAGCCAGAACGCCAACGGCGACACCCAGGGGTTTGCCGGGCTGTTTTCCACCGGCAGCGGCGGCGTGCTGGCGGTTCTCGTGATCTGCATCCTTGCCTGGGCAGTGTTCACCGTCATCGTGGGCGGTGCGGTGCGGCTGGGCTACGCCCGGTTCAACCTGAACCTTGCAGACGGCAGGGACGCTGCCCTCTCCGACCTCGCTTCCCAGAAGCACCGCCTGTGGGACGGCTTCTGCATGAATTTCCTGCAGGGGCTTTATGTGGCGCTCTGGTCGCTGCTGCTGTTTATCCCCGGCGTGGTAAAAGCCTACAGCTATGCCATGACCCCCTATATCATGGCCGAGCACCCCGGCCTGACGGCCAACGAAGCCATCACTGAATCCCGGCGCATCATGGACGGCAACAAGTGGCGGCTGTTCTGCCTCGATTTCAGCTTTCTGGGCTGGGAGCTGCTCTGCACCCTGCCCATGCTGATTGGTTTCTCTCTCGTCTTTTTCTTCACCCACTCGGCGGATACGGTCCTCGTTCTGCTGTTCCTGCTGTCCATCCTGCTGAGCGCCGGCTTTTTCTTTCTGCGCCCCTACGAGGAAGCGGCCTGGGCGATCTTTTACCGGGATATCACCGCCGCACCTTCTGACACCGAGGAAATCTGAGAATGAAACACACCGCCTGCTATCACCTGCCCGGACTGTTCGAGTTCTACGAGCTCTACCGCCTGTTCCTACCCCTGTTCCGGGAGCACCGGGAATATTTTTATGACTGGTGCGAGATTGGCTCCATCTACGGCGCTCCGCCGGATTGCATCTGGGGCGGGGGCCGCGTGGAGGCCGGGGAGCACTCCCCCGCCGAAGTTCTGGCCCTGACCCAGGAATACGGCATCTCTGCCCGGCTCACATTCAGCAATTCCCTGCTCCGCCCGGAGCACCTCTCAGACCGGAAATGCAACGCAGTGTGTCAGCAGTTTGCCCAGCGGGGCACTGTGCAGAATGGGGTTATCGTCCACTCCGAGCTGCTTTTGAACTACCTGCAGCAGCATTACCCAGAGCTTTATCTCGTATCCTCCACCACCAAGGTCCTGACAGATCTTCAGGCGTTTCAGGCAGAGGTCCGGCGGCCGGAGTTCCGGTATGTCGTACCGGACTTCCGGCTGAACAAGTCCTTCGATGCTCTGGATACGCTCTCCCAGCCCGAAAAGGACAAGGTAGAATTTCTCTGCAACGAGTGCTGCTGGTTCGGCTGCACCGAGCGCAGGCGCTGCTACGAAGCCGTCAGCCGCAAAAATCTGGGGGAGGTCTGCGAACATCGGTGCACCGCCCCCGGCGCACAGGAGGGCTACCGCTTTTCCAAGGCGATGGAAAACCCCGGGTTCATCGGCACTGCGGACATCCGGGAGCGCTATCTGCCGTTGGGTTTTTCCAATTTCAAGCTGGAAGGGCGCGGGCTGGGCAGCGCGCTGGTGCTGGAGTTTCTGCTCTATTATCTGACCCGGCCGGAGTATCAGATCCACGTCCGAGAGGCGATCTATCTGGACAACATGCTGGACCTCTTTTAAGGGTTGCACCACCGGCGCAGTGTGGTATAATCAGCATAACAGAGCACCCGCATGCGGCGCTCTGTTCCGTCCAATCCAAGTCAGGAGGAGATCGTTATGGAATTCACTCAGCTTATTGCACAGCGGTATTCCTGCAAAAATTTTGGTGCAGGCAAGGTAGACGCTGCAGCACTCCACACCATTCTGGAAGCCGGTCGGCTGGCCCCCACCGCCAAGAACACTCAGGAACAGCGCATCTACGTCGTTCAGTCCGAAGAAGGGCTGGCAAAGATCGATGCTGCCACTCCCTGCCGCTACGGTGCCCCCGTCTGTCTGGTGGTCGCCTATGACAAGAACCACACCTTTACTTACCCCGGCGAGCGGATGAACTCCGGCATGGAGGATGCCGCCATCGTGGCCACCCACCTGCTGCTGGGCGCTGCCAATGCAGGCGTAGACAGCTGCTGGGTCAACTTTTTTGACCCGGACAAGCTGGCAAAAGCGCTGGGTCTGCCCGAAAACGAGGAGATCGTGATGCTCCTTGATCTGGGCCACGCTGCCGAGGGTACAGGCCCCCTGCCCAACCACAGCTCCCGCAAGCCTCTGTCCGAAACCGTCACGTTCCTGTAACATCACAGGGATGCAAAAAAGCCCCCGCACGTTGGTTTTCCGGCCAACATGCGGGGGCTTGTGTTTTATTCCAGTTTTCAGTTCTGCGGGTGGACGATATCCCGCCAATCCAGATCTCCACGCTCCAGACCGTGGATGAGCACCTCCGCGGTGGCGATGTTGGTGGCCAGCGGGATGTTATGCACATCACACAGGCGCAGCAGGGTCATCTCGTTGGGTTCGCTGGGCTTTGCGTTGATCGGATCGCGGAAGAACAGGAGCAGATCGACCTCATTGCAGGCAATGCGGGATGCGATCTGCTGATCACCGCCCTGAACACCTGCCAGAAAGCGCTGGATCTGCAGACCCGTTGCCTCAGAGATCAGCTTGCCGGTGGTGCCCGTAGCCACCAATTTATGCTGGCTCAAAATCCGGCAATACGCCGTACAGAACTGAACCATCAGCTCTTTTTTGGAGTCATGCGCAATCAGTGCAATCGTCATCGGTCAACCTCTCCTTTGTTTTGCCAGTGGGCATTTTCTTGCATATATCATAGTATCACAGTTTTCGTTCTTTTACAACCGTTTTTTAGACAAACTTCATACTTTTTTCGGAAAAAAGCGCCAGAATTGACCAAAAGCAGCGTTTCAGCGTTTTATCCTTCTTCAATTGTCTAAAGCATCCTGCCCGGCAGGTGCGGTCTCCTGAGCAGCATCCGTGGTGCCTGCGGCGGGGTCTGTGGCCGTATCTGCTGCCGTATCCGTGCCGGTTTCGGTCTGGGCGGGGGCAGTCTGGTCAGCGGGGGTGCTGTCTGCGGCGGTCTCCTGCTTGCCGATGGTGCCATCGTCATTCAGGGTGCCATCCTGCATGGCGAAGTAGGCGTTGAAGATATCCGCCATCAGGTTACCAGCACGGGCACCGCCGCCGCCGTATTCCACAACAATGCCAATTGCGATCTGGGCATCCTCTGTCGGGCCGTACGCGATCATCATGGTATTGGTGTAATGCCTATAGCTGCTGCCGGAATAGTAACCCTCACTGCGCTGGGGGGTACCGGTCTTGCAGGCGATGGTATACGGGTAGTTCGCCAATGCGGAGATCGTCTGAGACACGCCGATCATTCCCTGCTGTATCAGATCAAAAGTCTCCCCCTTGTCCTCAATCACATCCATGACCTCGGGCTGGGTCTCCTGCAGCACTTCACCAGTGTTGGAATCCAAAATCGCCTTGACAAAGTGGGTACGATAACGGGTTCCCCGGTTGGCAATGGTGGCGGCATAGGTCGCCAGCTGCACTGGCGTGACCACCGTGTTGCCCTGGCCAATGGCCGCCTGGATATCCAGGGATTCCATATAGTTGGAGTCGTTCTTGGTGGTCAGGTGGCCTGTGGCCTCGCTGACCTCCACGCCGGTGCGCTGGCCCAGGCCCAGCTTATAGGCGTAGGCATCGTAGACATCACTGGTCAGACGGCGGCCCACATCATAGAAGAAGATATTGCAGCTCCACTTGATTGCGTTGACCACATCAATGGGGCCGTTGCCATGGCCGTGCTGTGTACATTTGGGGCGGTAATCCTTATAGTAGGTATAGACCCTGGTACAGTTGACCGTGGAATAGCGGTTAATGAGCCCGGTATCCAGCGCGGCGATCGCCACAGCGGGTTTGAAGGTGGAACCCGGAGTATACAGGCCCTGTAAGGCCCGGTTGAACAGTGGCAGGCTCTCGTCGGCACTGTACTCGCTGTACTGGGTGGCATACAGGTTCTGGTCAAAGCTGGGGTAATTGGATGCGGCCAGCACACTGCCGTCCTTCACATCCAGCACCACGGCGGCACCGGCGGCGGCCTTCATGCTGCCGGTGTTGTAGACCCGGTTGATCATGTCGATGTTCTCGGCCAGTGCCTTGTCCACCGCCTTCTGGAACCGGCTGTCGATGGTCAGCTGGACGGTGTGGCCCGGCTCGGGCACAGTGGTCAGGGCCGTATCTACAATGACACCATCGGAGTTGCGGGTGATGGTCTCCACGCCATCCTTGCCCCGCAGTTCGTCCTCATAGGCCGATTCCAGGCCCGAGATGCCGATGATGTCGTTCATGTTGTAGCCTTTTTCGCGCAGGGGGTAGGTGGTCTGGCCGTTTTCATCGGTCACCTTCCACTTTTCAGCGGTGATCTTGCCCACCCGGCCCAGCACATGGGGCAGCACCGTGGATTGCTCATAGCTGCGGGTACTCGTTTCCACGATCTCCACGCCCGGCAGCGAGAGGCTGTGCTCCTTGATGGTCGCCACGGTGGCCTCGCTGACGTTTTCCGCCATGATAAAGTTGTTCACATTGGAGAACGCCTGCAGCTGCATCTCGTAATGGATGCCGCCCAGCGTGCGCTGCCAGCTCAGCGGATAGCTGGCAAGGTCGTAGTCCTCCACCAACTTCTCCATCACATCATTGGCCGTTGCATACTGCTGTAAACCAAGATTGTCCTTCATGGCGGCAAGGGCTTTCTGATCCCTGGTGCTGCCCTCTTCGGCGGTAAAGGTATAATTGCCCGCTGCATCCGGCTGGCTGATGAGAAGAGTATCGTTCCAGCTCTCACCGTTGGCACGCAGCAGCTCGACGATCTTCTGGAGCATCCCGTCCAGATCTTCGTCTCCCATCAGCAGCTTGTTGAGCACCACGTTGTAGCTCGTGACGCTGGTGGCAATGCGCTCCCCCCGGCTGTCCACAATGTCACCGCGTGCCGCCGTGACCGTAAACTTGTAGTCGGTGGTGTTGGTGGCCTGGGATTTGAAATCGTCCCCGTTGACCAGCTGCAAAAAGATGAGCCGCAGCCCGTACAGCAGCATGAGGATGCAGGCGGCGGCAACGAGAACACGCATCCGCCGGATGGCGGTTTTCCGTTCTTCTTGGTTCATGGATTCTCCTTCCGGCGCGGGGTGCGTTACACCACGCCGTTGTCGATCTTAAATTCTTCGTGGATGCGGCGCACGACCCCGAACAGAGGGAAGCAGACGGGCACCGAGAGCGCCGCCGTGGGCGGCACGACCCCCAGCCAGCGGCTGGCCGCGCCGCTGTAACCGGGCATATAGTAGAAAAACACCCAGTCCAGCGTGAGCACCAGCAGAGCGGCAGCAGACGCAATGAGTGCAAAGTTGGCGGCCGAATTCTTGAAGTAGAGCTGCATCACCGCCGAAACGGCAAAGCAGAGCAGCAGCAGCTCCAGCGCCAGCATGCCCACGGTGCGCCCGGCCAGCCAGTCCCACATCAGGCCGCAGACCGCCCCAAAGACAGCCCCGGCGAACTCGCCCTCGAACACGGCGACCGCCAGCGCCAGCGGCAGCAGCCAGAGCGGCTTTGCCGCCCCGAACTGGAACAGCCCGGGCGTGGTCTGCAAAACAGCACAAAGAAGGCCCAGCAGCGCATAGCAGATCCATTTGACGATCTGGCCCCGGCTGCGTTTCCGGCGTGATTCCATCAGGGTCCCTCCTCAGAAACTGGTAATGATGAACGCATGGCGCACCGTGCGGGGGTCGGTACCGGGTTTGATGACGGCAATGGTCGATTTTCCGCTGACCTCGGGCACCAGTTCCTGTACCACGCCCACCAGCAGGTCAGCCGGGAACACCCCGCCCAGCCCGGTGGTGACCACCTGGTCGCTTTTCTCCGTCAGGGTGTTGCGCGCAAGGTTGGTCAGCACGCACAGGCCATCGGCGGCATATTCGGAGCTGCCGGTGACGATGCCGTTGTCACGGGTGCGGGATACCACGCCCGCCGCGTTGAAGTTGGGGTGAAGAATGGTCATCACCTTGCAGCTGGTGGGCTCAGCCTCCACCACCATGCCCAGCAGGTAGCCCTGATCACTGACCACGGCATCGTTAACGGCCACGCCATCCAGTGTGCCGCGGTCCAGTGTGAAGCCATAGAAGGAATCCAGCGGGTCACGGCCAATGACAAAGCTGGAAAGATAGCTCATCTCGGGCCGCTGGCTCTGGATGCTTTCCAGTGCCTTGTAGGCCTGGTTCTCGGCCTTGACGCGGTCGTAATCCACCATCTGCTGGCGCAGCTCGGCGTTTTCGGCCTTGAGCGTCTCGTTCTCAGCCATCACGTCATCGATGCTGGTGTACTTTTCCCACAGGGAGGCCACGCCGCCGCTGACCACGGCCGCCACTTTCTGGAATGGAGCAGCCGCCACGCTCAGCAGCTCCTGCGGAGCGGCAGTCAGGCGGCCGTTGGCACCGGCGTAGGCCATGATGCCCACCAGAAACACCGCGATGCCCACCAGGATCTTGAATTTCCAGGTATCGAAAAAGTCTTTCAAGGGGTTTTCCTCCGATTGCAAAAGGGCGCGGACAGCCCAGAGCCGTCCGCACCCTCTGTTACATCGTTACATATGAGCTCCATCGGTGTCCAGCACGTCGTGCAGAACATCCACATGATCCAGCACCGCACCGGCACCCTTGGCCACGCAATCCAGCGGGTCCTCCGCAACATGGACATCAATGCCGGTCTCGCTCTGGATCAGCTGATCCAGGCCCCGCAGCAGGGCACCGCCGCCGGTCAGGGTGATGCCATGGTCGATGATATCGGCACTCAGCTCAGGCGGGGTGCGCTCCAGGGTCTCCTTGATGGCGCTGGTGATCTTGACCAGGCACTCCAGCAGGGCCTCGCGCACATCCTCAGAGTGGACGACGATGTTCTTGGGCAGGCCGTCCACCAGGTTGCGGCCCTTGATCTCCATGGTCATCTCGGGGTCCATGGGGTAGGCCGAGCCGATCTCGATCTTGATCTGCTCGGCGGTGCGCTCACCGATGAGCAGGTTATACTTGCGCTTGATGAAAGCGATGATGGCCTGATCGAACATATCACCGGCCATCCGGACGCTGCGGGAGGCCACGATGCCGCCCAGAGAGATGACAGCGATCTCAGCGGTGCCGCCGCCGATGTCCACGATCATGCTGCCGGTGGGCTCGCTGATGGGCAGGCCCGCGCCGATGGCAGCGGCCATGGGCTCCTCGATGACGGAGACCTGACGGGCACCGGCCTTGAGGGTCGCCTCACGCACAGCGCGGCGCTCCACCTCGGTCACGCCCGAGGGGATGCAGATGACCACGCGGGGGCGGGAGAACATGCTGTTGCCGCAGGCCTTTTTCAGGAAGTTCTCCAGCATATTTGCCGTGATATCGAAATCGGCGATGACACCATCCTTCAGGGGGCGGACTGCCACGATGCTGCCGGGGGTACGGCCGATGACAGCCTTTGCCTCAGCACCCACGCAGCGCACCTCATCGGTCTTGGTATCCACAGCCACGACCGAAGGCTCCCGCATGATGATGCCCTTGCCCTTCATATATACCAGAGTATTTGCGGTACCCAGATCGATACCTACATCTTTAGAAAACAGGCCCATTGTAAAAATTCTCCTTATGCTTCCCATTTTATCTATAGCGCCAGAACATCCGGCAGCCCTTTTGTGCCGCCTTTGCGCAGAATAACACGGTTCTATTATAGCCGCAAGGCAATGATTTCTCAAGCGTTTGCGCAAGTTTTCTTCGTTTTTTCCAGTTTTATCACACAAAATGTGCCAGCAGCTGTACGGTGCGGCTCACCGGCAGACCCATGATGGTGTAGTAGTCACCCTCGATACGGTCCAGCCAGAGGGCCGCCCGTCCCTGAATGGCATAGGCACCGGCTTTATCGTAGGGTTCGGCGGTGGAAGCGTAGAAGTCGATCTCCTCTTCACCCAGCGGGAAGAAGGTAACGCGGCAGCTGTCCACAAAGCTTTCAGTGCGCGCACCGTCCGAGATGCACACGCCGGTGTGCACCTCGTGGGTGGCACCGGAAAGGGCGCGCAGCATCCGCTTTGCGTCCTCTTCGCTGTGGGGCTTGCCGAACACCTCGCCATTCACATCCACCACCGTATCACAGCCGATGACCACAGCGCCCGGGTGCTGGGCCGAAACAGCAAGGCACTTGCCCCGGGCCAGCTGTTCCACCAGATGGGCAGGCGTAGCGGCCTGCACTGCACTTTCGTCAAAGTCACTGACGCAGACGGTGAAATTGGTGGTATATAAGGAGAGCAGCTCCCGCCTGCGCGGGCTGCCGGAAGCTAAGATCAGGTTCATGATTCCATCTCACTTTCCGGTAGAGCCAAAGCCGCCCTCGCCGCGCTGGGTATCGCCCAGCTCTTCGGCAGGCACAAAGGCAGCGGTGTACACCGGTGCGATGCACAGCTGGGCCACACGCTCACCGGGCTGAATGGTGTAGGCTTCCCTGCCCAGATTGACCATGGGCACCTTCAGCTCGCCGCGGTAATCGCTGTCCACCACACCCACGCCGTTGGCCATGCACAGGCCGTGCTTGATGGAAAGGCCGCTGCGTGCGTACACCAGTGCCACGCTGTGGGGGCCGGGCAGCTCGATGGCAAGGCCGGTGGGCACCAGTGCCCGCTCCATGGGGGCAAGGGTGAGCGGCGCGTCCAGTACGGCGCACAGGTCGGCTGCAGCAGAGCCGGGGGTTGCGTAAGAGGGCACCTTGGCACGGGTGTCCAATACCTTATATTTTACTGTAATGGGTTCCATAGTATACCTCGTTTTGATTTTATAGCAGCTCCTTCAGTCTCGCATACGCTCGACAGCTCCCTCAGGGAGGCGGCATTGCGTCAGCAATGACGGAAGGAGTTTCAGTTTGTACCTTTAAAATACAACCCACGGGTAAAATCACCTTCAAAGGGTGCATGGGTGCGGATCATCTCCAGAATTTTGGCCGCTTCCTCCCGGTTTTCCAGCGTGAAGTAAGCCACACCGTAGTCCACCGTCAAAGAGCCCGGCTTATCCCCCATATAAATAGGTACAGGGTTATAGATGGTGCGCACACCAAGGCCGCACCGCACTGGGAACTTCTTGGCCTTGCGGTCGGTCAGCTCGCCGGTCTTGTCGCAGTGGGCGCAGTCGTGGATGTTCTGCAGCGGACAGGCACGGGTGATCATCAGCGGCATATGGCCGTACACCAGCACGCCGGTGGGCACCGGCCTGCCGTTATGGGTGGGGTGGCAAGCTG
>OGPM01001692.1_pt1 | contig 17509 bp, 14 predicted proteins | sample 1552961 | NCBI WGS metagenome assembly OGPM01 (sample SAMEA2580304, study PRJEB22360) | human gut metagenome | biome: human gut; feature: human-associated habitat; material: faeces | place: Denmark | collected 2008/2010
TCTTTTTGTCAGTCGTTAATATATCCCAATGGCCATCTTTTAATATTCTTGACCGGCCTAAGCGATTAAAATCATAACCACACATTGGACAGACACCATTTCTTAACTTTTCTTCACAGATTGGACATTTCTCGTATTTCATAGGCCCTGCTTTCTTACTGATTCGTTTTTATCTTATGGAAATGGTATCATATAATCTTAGTGTTTTCAAGAATTGCTCGACTTTATCTGTTATATATCAACAAAAAAATATGGCAGATTTCTCCACCATATCTTTTCTAAATTAAATTAATTTCCACATTTTCTGGAAATGCACGAAGGGTCATTGTATCTTTTCCATCATTTAGATAAATTTCAATAAATGTATTATCATAATATATCTCAATGTTTTTGAGTTCTTCTGACATTGAAACTTCTCTTTGAATTCCGTATTCTGTACTAAACTGATGCTTAAGTGTACTTCGGTCTGCAACTATATGTCCTGCTGCCCAGTCAATCTTAATACTTAGATGATCTTCTTGATCTCCGATCTGAATTTCTGAGATCTGTTTATCTGTCAGATTGATATACCATGTATCTTCTTCTGGTTTAATTCTTTTACTGTCTATATCAAGATGTGCATATTCATTCTTAATATTTTCTGGCACTTCCTGGCATAACTTTCCTTCTTTGATCGTTAAGAACCTTGGCATTGTCAGACTATGGATCCACATATCTTCTTTTGCATATGGGAGTTCCTGTGCCCCACACCCAAGCCACGCAAACATCATTGGTTGTCTGTCTTTTCCATAGAATGCCTGTGGTGCATAAAAATCAAATCCTTTGTCGATCTCATCAAATGATTCCACATGAAATGTTTTATCTTCAAGATTTAACTCTCCGATAAAATATACACTGGAAAACTCATTGTGAAAACGTTCTCCCATTGGTGTACGTCCCATTAATGATAAGAATAAAACATCTTTTCCATCTATTTCAATGTAAGATGGACATTCATACATATAACCAAGCTCCAGGTCAATTCCTGTCAGTTCAATATTTCCCTGATATACCCAGTTTTCAAGATCTGTACTCTTATACAAAATCAATCTTGCCTGCCCATCGGTGCTTCCACCACCTAAAAGCATCCAGTATGCTCCTTCTTTTTCAAAGACAAATGGGTCTCTGATCTCCCCGATCAGTCCTTCTGGCTGTTCATCGATGATCGGATTGTTTGGAGATTTAAGAATTGTACCATCACTGTTCATAACTGCCATTGCCTGTTTTGGGATCTTTCCCTGTTCTGTCTTATAGTTTGCTGTGTAATAAAGATAAAGCTTACCATCTGCTTCTATGGAATTTCCTGAATAACATCCATTTTTCTCATATTCCTGATCTGGAATGAGCATCTGATCAGACCATTCCCATTTTACGAGATCTTCCGAGATCACATGTGCCCAGTGTTTCATTCCGTGTTCTGGTCCAAATGGAAACCACTGATAAAACACATGGTATTTTCCTCCAAAATACGCCAGTCCATTTGGATCGTTCACTAGTCCACATGGGGGATGAATATGATAGGATGGATGCCGTGGAGTATCTTTACAATACTCCATAAGCTCCTTTAAATATGCTTCATGGCTTTTTTGGATCGGTGTATATTTTTCTACATCTAAAAATTTCATATTATTCCCCGATCACGTCTTTTCCTGCTTTGACATTGATTCCTGTCTTAAATGCCACAGGTGTCTGGTTACCTTCATCCGTTTTGACAAATACGACGACTGGATTTAATCCTTTTGCTTCAATCTTCGCTTTGTCAAATTTGAGAATTGGCTGACCTTCCTTCACGTGTTGTCCTTTCTTTACAAGATATTCAAATCCTTCTCCCTTCATGGATACTGTTTCGATTCCTACATGGATCAGAAATACACTATTGTTTGTTGTTCGGACACCGATGGCATGTTTTGAAGCTTCCATCACTGTACAGATTTCACCTTCTGCCGGCGCTAAGACTGTTTCATTTGTTGGGATGATCCCCACTCCGTCTCCTAATACTTTTTCAGAGAAGATTCCATCTTTTACATCTTCAATCGCAATAACTTTTCCGTCAACAACTGCTTTGACTGGTACTTTCGCTGTCTCATCAATTGTTAATGCAGATTCAGCTTCTTCCTCTTCTTCACCATGTGGAACACCTTTTGTTTTATTATAAATAACGATCAGTACGATTGGTACGATAAATGCGATCAGGTTTCCAATGACATAAAATACTAATTTATTTGGTACTACGATCAGAAGTCCTAATATTCCTGTTAATCCCTGTCCAATGGCTCTTACGCCTGCAAGTTTCATGAATGCTCCTCCACATCCAGCTCCTAAGCAAGAACATACAAATGGGATCACGGAATATTTTAAGTTTGCAGCAAAGATGGCTGGTTCTGAAATTCCTACTAATGTTGGAATGAAACTTGACATTGCGATATCTCTGTCTTTAGAATGTTTCTTCGCTAACAAGTACATTCCGATGGCTCCACCACCCTGTGCAATGATCGATACAGACCAGATTCCCTGAATGTAGTTAAATCCTGTCGTAGCGATCAGATTTGCTTCAATTCCCTGAATCGCCTGATGTGTTCCTGTAACTACTAATGGCTGTAATAACGCTGCAAAGACAAATGCTCCAAATGCTCCGAAACTGTTGTATAAAACATCGATCACTGCTGCTAATCCGTTACCGATCATATTTCCAACTGGTCCGAATACTGTAAATAATGCTACGTTTGCAAAGAAAATAGTAATTGTTGGTACGAATACAAATGATACCACAGCTGGTACATATTTCTGTGCGATCTTTTCTACTTTAGACATAAACCATGCGGTTAAGATTGCTGGGAATACTCCACCCTGGAATGCAACTTTTGCAATTGCTAATGGTCCAAAATGCCAGTAACTTGCGGCAGATGGGTCTAATACGAATGTATTACGGTTTACAAGATCTGGATGTACCATAACGATTCCGACTAAGATACCAAGGATCGGATTCCCACCGAATCGTTTGACAGCACTATACATTACAAGGATTGGCAGATAATTAAATGTTGTTGCCATGATCGCTAAGAATTCTGCAATATCTGCAACAAGTTTGCTCTGATCTGCTAAGGATCCCTCTAATCCAAATAATCCATTGGCTGTCAATAATGCTTTGACACCAGTCAGGATCGCTGCTGCAACAAATGCTGGAATGATCGGAATAAATATATCAGAGAATACTTTGAATCCCTGCTGTAATTTTCCCATCTTGCTCATTCCTTCTGCCTTGGCATCAGACTGAGACATTTCTTTGACACCTGTTAATTCAATAAATGCATCATAGACATTGTTAACTGTTCCTGTTCCGAAAATGATCATCAGCTGCCCACTATTAAATAAGACACCTTTAACACCTTCGATATTCTCTAATGCTTTACGGTCATATTTTGTTTCATCATTTAAAATCAGTCGAAGTCTTGTCACACAATGTGTCGCACCTTTGATGTTACTGATCCCACCAACGTGATCTTACCACATCTTGTGATATTTTTTTGTAATCCATCTATACTTGTCTCCTTTATTTCTCTCTTTTTATTTGTTTATTTTTGTTGCTATTTTTGTGTTTTTCGCTTCTAGTGTACCATCTGTCACTGTCAGTGCCAATCCATTTCCTGGATGATCACATAATCTTGCATTTAATGCCGTTCCATTAATATATAATGTTGAAATATCCTGGTCTATGATCAGACAGATTTCATATTCTTTGTCTGCTTCCAATTTGATCGGACGCTCAAGTCCAATGTTAAAGCACTGATACCATGGATAATTTGGACATTTGTTAAAGACAACTTTATTTTCTTCCACAAAGAATCTGTATTCATATGAAACTTCTGTTTCTTCATCTTTGTAAAATCTGATAGAAAATTCTTTCGTTCCTTCTTCAAATTTTACAGTTGTTTTGAATGCTGCGATGCTTCCTGTATCTTCACAAAGAAGTGTTTCTTCTTTTGTGTCAATCGTTTTCATACAAGGGTTAAATAAATCTTTCCAACCATCGAATGCTTCCATCATCTGGTCTACCGGTTTTACCCCAAGTGTTCCATCTTCTTTCTGGAATACTTCGTGTGGCACGAAAGTTCCTCCCCACAAGTATGCGTTCTTGTCATCGTTATCGATTCTTGTTGGCACCCATCCAAAAAGTACTCTTCGTTCTCCATCAAATGCTGTACGTCCTGCATAGTATGCTCTACCGTCAAATGCATCATCAAATGGTGCTTCCCAAGGCCCGTATAGGTTCTTGCTTCTTCTGTAATGGATTTTATTACCCTCACTGTATTCTGAGAATACAAGATACCACCAGTCTCCCATCTTAAAGATCTCTGGCATCTCAAACATTGTGTAGATTCCTGGTGCCCAGAAATCTCCTTTAAATTCCCATTTCTTTAAATCTTTTGATGTGAAATGTACGAGACGTCCTGTCTGTTTTCTCTTATCTTCTCCCTTTCTTGCTCCAAGGATCAACAGATATTCTTCTCTTTCCTCATCCCATAGGACAAATGGATCTCTCCAGTTTCTCTTATCATATCCTTCCTGTGGAGGAATCTCTAATGCTTCTTTCGATTTCTCCCATGTGATCCCATCTTTGCTTGTAGCGTGAAGCAATGTCTGTGATGTCTTTCCTGCCTTTAAGAATTCTCTATTATATCCTGTATAAAATGCATGAAATCCTGCCTCTGTTTCAAAAACACTTCCTGCATAGATGAACTGATCTGCTTCTTCATCCGTTCCACGCTTTAAGCTTTCTCCATAGTCTTTGTAATCTACAAAATCTTTTGTTGTTGCTAATGCCCAACCGAATGGTTCTCCAAAAGGTCCTGGATTTCTTGTATCTCTCTGATGATATACATAAAACTGACCTTCTTTTCCATAAGGCATAATATCTCCTACCCAAATACCTTCTGGCTGATAATATAACTGATACATAATTTAATCCTTTCTTTGATTTACCTTGTTGCTTTCTATGGCTTTATTATATGTCAATCGTTTTCATATGTCAATCGTTACCATATTAATTTTTGCACAAAATATTTGGGTGATTTTTGGTAGTTTTGCATAAAACTTATCTTATTTTGTACGTTCTAGCATATTTTTAGGCATCAAAAAAGGAAGAGTAGTATTTTCTCTTCCTTTTTTATTCTCTGTTATGTTGTCTGTCCTTCCAGTAATTTTACTGGAAGATCCATGCAGCTTTCTGCTGTTTTTCCTTCAATCAGATCGATCAGCTTATCCACCGCTACCTTTGCAATCTGTTTAACTGGCTGCTGGATCGTTGTCAGTTCTGGAACAAATCCTAAAATCTGCTTTGTTCCATCTACTCCGATGATCTTTAGATCTTTCGGAATATTGATTCCTTTTTGCCTTGCGACATGAAGTGCGATCACTGCAAGCGAATCATCTCCTGCAAAAATACCGTCAATCTCAGGGTGTGCATTTAACATATCATAAATAAGTTTTTGCTTCTCCACATTCTCCATGATGAACGGTACTTCTAAAATCATCTGAGGAAGCCCTACTTTCTCCATCTCTTGAATATAAGCCTGACTTCGATTGTTACCTGGCATCTTTAATTTACTGTTTCCTCGAATACATAAAATGTGTTGACATCCTTTATCGATCAAATGTCTGGTTGCCATCTGCCCTGCTGCATAGTTATCACATGAAACGACTGGAATATGTTCTCCAAGATAACGGTCAATTCCTACGACTGGCATCTTTAACTTGGAGTATGTCTCTACGACTGCGTTATGTGTTCCAACGATCATTCCATCTACCTGATTGCGTCTTAGCATATCAATATAGGCTTTCTCTGTATCCATCTGATTTTTGCTGTTACACAGAAGCATCTTATAATTTTTCTGTGATAAATAATATTCTATCTGTTCTACAACTTCTCCATGAAATGGTGATGTTACAGTAGGAACGATAACCCCGACAAAATACGTTCTGTTATTTAACAACGCTCTGGCAATCTCATTTGGATAATAATTGATCTCTTCCATAGCATCATATACTTTTTTTCTTGTTTCTTCGCTGATGTATCCTCGGTTATTTAATACCCTGGATACTGTTGTGGGAGAAACTCCCGCTACTTTTGCCACATCTTTTATTCCAGGTTTCATTCCATACCTTCCATTTCTTACTGATTCTTAAAGTATCCCATCTTCTCGAAGCAGCTTTCCTACTTCTACATATTCTTCTCTGCTTCCCTCAAGATATTTGATCTCGTCCTCTGTCAATGTACGTTTGACTCTTGCTGGACTTCCCATAACTAAAGATCTATCTGGGATCACTGTATTTTGTGTTACAAGACTTCCTGCCCCGATCAAGCAGTGATTACCGATCTTTGCTCCATTCATAACAACAGATCCCATCCCGATCATGGAATTATCTCCGATCTGGCATCCATGGATCACGCTGTTATGTCCAACTGTCACTCCATCGCCGATTTTTACACTATTCCCTTCATCTACATGGATCGTACAATTTTCCTGTATATTACTCTGATTTCCGATCACAATAGACTCTTCTCCTTCACAGCGCATTGCTGTAAAGAACAGTACCGTAGATTCTTCTCCTATAGTAATATTCCCAACTAAAACAGTTTCTTTTGCTACTTTTGCTGAATCAGCGATCTTTGCCTGTTTGTAATTCATGTTCTATCTCCCGATATTCTTCTTATTGCTCTTCTGAGAGTAGTTCATTCTTCCTTCTTTCCAACCCTTCTTGTCTGTCTTATCCCAGTCTAGGTTGTCTCCGAAGATATATCTTGTCATCCATAATAAGCTGACCGTTGGAACCACTACCCATAATACTCTGTATTCAAGTTCCATTAAAAATGGTAAAAATGCCAGTCCTGCTGCGTGGATCAGTAAGATCACTGCCCATGCGATGATCAGCCAGTAACCGATCTTAAATGCTTCTGGCATATCTCTTCCCATTTCTTTTCCAAAATAAAAACGTTCTGCTGATAAAATGGCGGCAGCTAATACTGTCATGATCACACACATTTTATAGAATACGTTACCATCCATATATTGTCCTAAAAACATTCCGATCAATGATACGATAAACATCAGGATCAGAACAGCCCAGAGAACCTTTTCAAGCTTACTTGTTACTTTGTTTGTTGTTACTTTTTCTTTCTTCATCTTGTATAACCTCAATCTCTACTTTCTATCAGAAGCAGTTTTCCTTCACTAAATGAAATGATTCCTTCTTCTGCTTCTAATTCATTACTGATCGCGAGCGATTGCTCAAACACTAATGTATGGTCTTTTAATGGATATTTAAATCCTGTTAGTATGACACCTCGTGCCTCATATATTGGTATCAAAGATACATATTTACCAAACTGGTCTTTCTTTGATATTGTATCTTCATGATTTAAAACCCTGATACGATTGTTTGCATCAACAAGTTCTGCCTTCACACCTTTGCTGTGTGCGTAAAACAACTGTCCGAAATTGCCCATAACATGATCGAGTCTTGTTCCAGTTCCACCTATCATAAGGATTTCATCTGCACCTGTCTCAATTGCTTTTTGTATTGCAAGTCCTGTATCAGTATCGTCTTTTTCACATGGTACGATAATCTTCTTGTCTGTTGAAAATTCTTGCATTATATCCTTACTGCAACTGTCAAAATCACCTAAAATAATATCTGGTTTTATATTCAGTCTCTTAGCATAAAGCAGTCCTTTATCAGCTGTAATAACCTGATCTGGGTTCCATTTACTGATATAGTCTTTCGCGAAATTTTCTTCGACTGTTCCGCCTGTTAAAATCAATACTCGCATTACCATTTTCTCTTTTCTTTTAGTTCTGTATAAATATTTACATAATTATCATAACGGATCTTTGAGATCTTTCCTTCTTCCAATGCCTTTTTCACTCCACAGTCTGGTTCATGTGTATGACTGCATCCCTGGAATCGGCATTCATCTTCATATGGTGCGAATTCCTGAAAATAGTCTTTGATCTCATCTTCTTCAAACATATGAATGAATAAAGAACTAAACCCTGGGGTGTCTAGGACATACGTATCTTTCTCGATACGTATCAGCTCTGAATGTCTTGTTGTATGACGCCCTCGCTTGATCTTCTCACTGACTTCCCCTGTTTCCATCTGTGCCTCTGGCTGCAGAAGATTCATCAAAGATGATTTTCCGACCCCCGATGGTCCAGCAAGAACCGTCGTCTTACCGTGGATCAGTTCCCTGATCTCGTCAATTCCTTCTTCTTCCTTAACGCTGATAAAACGAACGATATGTCCACAGTTTTCGTAGACTTTCTCTAATAATTTCAGTTCTTTTTCTTTTGCAAGATCTACCTTGTTAAAGCAGACGATTACAGGAACATCCTGTTTCTCCATCATCATCAGAAAACGATCTAACAGATTATAATTTGGCTTTGGATTCTTTGCTGCAAATATGATCAGTGCCTGATCTACATTTGACACAGCCGGACGGATCAGCTCGTTATGTCTCTCATAGATCTTTGTAATATTTCCTTCCTGCTCTGTCTCATCTAAAATATCAATTTCTACATTATCTCCGACTAACGGTTTCATCTTCTTGTTTCGGAAGATTCCCTTTGCCTTACATTCATATAATTTATCTTCTGTCTGTACGTAATAAAATCCTGCGATTCCTTTTATGATCTTTCCTTGCATGAAATATCTCCTGCACCTGCTTTTCCTTTATTCTTCACCTGTTGTTGTTGATTCTTCATCCGCTGTTGTCGCTGTCTGACGAGGTCCAAGACTGACATAGATCCCAACGGCTGTTCCCTTCTTAACCTTGCTTCCAGAACTGATCCTCTGACGAATGACAAGTCCTTTTTCCACACTGTCACTATATTCTGTTAAAACACTTCCCAATGATAATCCGACTCTTTGCAGTTCCTGACTTGCTTCAGATTCCGTGTAATAACGAAGATATGGAACGCTGACCGTCTGATCTTCCTTCTTGCCTTTGCTGACTGTAATCACAACAGTTGTATTTTTCGAAACTTTGCTTCCCTGTGATGGAGTCTGAGAGATAACTTCTCCTTTCGCAACATCATCACTGTAAGATTCTTTTATTGAGACTTTGAGTCCTGCTGCTTTTAATTCACTCTGTGCACCAGACTTTGTCTTACTTCGCACATCAGGTACTGAAACTTTATCTTCGATCTTCTGTCCTTTGCTCACAACTAACTTGATCGTTTTTCCTTCTTCTAATTCCGTATCGCTTTCTGGATCTTGCTGCATGACCAGTCCTTTTGCATACGTATCGGAATATTCTTCTGTCACGTTGATCTTGAACTTGTTATCAATCGCCTCTCTAGCTGCTTCTAAAGACAATCCGATATAATTATCAACTGTGTATTTTTCTGTAGTATTGTGATGTTTGGCTTCTGTTGTTGCTGCGATCGTACTTTGTGTTGTTGATTTTCCTGATTTGAATAATCCAGAACTTTTGACAACAAATACGACAATAGAAATCAAAATGATCGCACCTACCACTGCTGCAAGAACAATGACAAGTTTCTCGATCTTTGAGTTCATTCCTGTTTCTTCTTCCTCATCATCCTCTTCCAGATATGCATTGCTATCTGAATCTTCCACAGGCTGTGTGTCATCATTTGTCTGGATTCTCTGTGTCAGTTCGTTCTGATCGATCATGATCGTTGGAGAATCATCAATCGTTGGAACAATTCCCACATATTCACCAGAAGTATCTTCAAACACGAGTTTCAGATCTGCGATCAATTCATCTGCTGTCTGATAGCGGTCTTCTGGCTTCTTCATTGTACATTTTAAAATGATCTTCTCTAAACTATCTGGTATTCCATCTCTGATCTGACTTGGCGGTGTGATCTCATTTTGCAGATGCATCAATGCGATCGTTACACCATTTTCATGATCAAATGGCACATGTCCTGTTACCATCTCATACATCGTGATACCTAAAGAATAAATATCACTTTTTTCATCACAAAATCTTCCTTTTGCCTGCTCTGGAGAAATGTAATGCACAGATCCCATCGCTGTTGCTGTTGATGTAACGGTATTGCTGCTTGTTGCCTTCGCAATTCCAAAGTCTGTGACCTTTACATTACCAATCTCTGAAACTAAAATATTCTGTGGTTTAATATCTCTATGAATAATATGATTCTTATGGGCATGTGAGATCGCTGACGCGATCTGCATGGAAATCTCTACCGTCTCCTTCGGAGATAAATACCCTTTTCTTCGGATATATTCTTTCAGAGTCATCCCTTCTGCAAGCTCCATAACAATATAATTGATCCCATCTTCAATTCCAACATCGTATACATTCACGATATTAGGATGAGACAGCCTTGCAACTGCCTGTGCTTCTGTCTCGAATTTCTTTAAAAATTTCTCATCTTCTACGTATTCACTTTTTAAAACCTTCACTGCGACGTTCCGGTTTAATTTATGATCTTTCGCCATATAAACGTCTGCCATTCCACCGCTTCCAACGCGCTTTAGCACTTCATAACGGCCTGACAGCATCGTGCCAATCTCTAACATCTATCATTCACCTCATCTCTTTAAATCCACAATTACCAATGAAATATTGTCTTTTCCTCCGTACTCGTTCGCACGGGTGATCATCTGGTTGACCTTATTGGCAATCTGACTGTGATCAAGAAGAAGTTCCTTCAATTCTTCGTCGGATATCATATTGGAAAGTCCATCACTGCACAAAAGCAAATATCCATCTTTGGCATCAAACTCAAAGAAATCTGGTGTCGCCATTACGGTACCTAGTGCTCTTGTGATAACATTCTTCTTTGGATGGAATCTTCCTTCCTCTCTTTCCATGATTCCTGCATGAATCAGTTCTTCCACATAAGAATGATCCACTGTAATCTGTGTTAATTCTTGATTTCCATAATATAATCTACTATCACCAATATTCATAACCGTTACTTTGCCATCAGAGATGGTTGCTGCAACGAATGTTGTTCCCATTCCCCTATATTCTTCATTACTCTGGCTTTCTGCGATCATTTCCTGATTCACAGATGCAATGGATGATTTCATTAATTCGATCGGATCGGTCTGTTTCGATTCCTCGATCAGCTGTACAAATCGTTCCACTGCAAAAGAGGAGGCATGCCCACCGGCACGGTGTCCTCCCATTCCATCTGCCACGATATAAAGATTTTTTAAGTTCCCAACAGGCTGGTCATGAAAGAAAATCCTATCCTGATTCTCTGTCCTTACCTTGCCTATATGTGAAGCCCCTACGGATCGCATATCGTTCTCCTTTACAATCTTGACTGCAGTTTTTTTCTTCTAAGCTGTCCACAGGCCGCATTGATATCTGCGCCCATTTCTCTTCTTATGGTAACATTTACACGATTTTTTTCAAGTATCTTTTTAAATTCCATAACGGATTTCGGCATAGATTGCTTAAAATCACGCTCTTTGATCGGATTAACTGGAATCAGGTTTACATGACATGGAAACCCTTTCAATCTGCCTGCTAATTCTTCTGCATGAACTGGCTGGTCATTAACCCCTGCCACAAGGCTGTATTCAAATGTCATCCTACGGTTTGTCTCTTTAAAATAATAATGACATGCATCTAGCAGCTCATCGATTGAATATTTCATTGCGATCGGCATCAGTCCTCTTCTCATCTCATCATTTGGTGAGTGAAGAGAAATGGCCAATGTGATCTGTAAATGTTTCTGAGTAAGTTCTTTGATCTTTGACACGATCCCGCACGTTGAGATCGTAATATTTCTCTGACTGATATTTAATCCATCCTCTGATGTGATCAGTTCTAAAAATCTCAATACGTTATCATAATTATCCATCGGTTCCCCTGTTCCCATCATGACAACATTTGATACTCTTTCTTCTGTATCTCTTTGAATATAATAAATCTGTGAAAGCATTTCAGATGGCGTTAGATTACGATCTAATCCTCCAAGCGTAGATGCACAAAACTTACATCCCATACGGCACCCTGCCTGAGATGAAATACAGACAGAATTTCCATGTTTATACTTCATCAAAACACTTTCGATAATATTCCCATCATATAACTCAAATAAGTATTTTCTTGTACCATCAATTTTTGAAATAAAGCAGTCTACAGGTTTTACACCATAAATCTCCTGTGTCTGTTCGATCTTTTCTTTTAATTTTTTTGGTACATTATTCATCTCATCAAGAGACAGAGCAAGATGTTTGTGAAACCATTCATAAATCTGTTTTGCACGGAATTTCTTCTCACCAATGGATTCCATATATTCCTGCATCTCTTGAAGTGTCATTGATTTTAAATCCATAACTTTATTTTCTCCTTAATTTACCAATAAAGAATCCATCACATGGATGTATTCCTGGCAACAACTGAATAAATCCTTCTTGGGCAGTTTCAATCTTTAGATCCTTTGGCAGTTCTTTTGTAATATCAACTGCTTCAAAATCAAAGTGATCAATAATCCATCGGAAATTTTCTTCATTCTCTGCTGGATTGATCGTGCAGGTACTATAGATCAATGTACCTCCATGCTTGACATATTGCACTGCATTTGCAAGAATCTCTCGCTGCAACTTCACAAGATCCTTCATGCCTTCTTCTGAAATGTGGTATTTAATATCATTTTTCTTTCCCATGATCCCAAGTCCTGAACATGGTACATCTGCGATCACAATATCCGCAGCTTCAATATGTTCTTCATCCAACACTCTCGCATCAAATACTTCGGATTCCATATTCGTAAATCCAACACGATCAATGTTATCTTCGATCAGATCTGTCTTGTATTCCGTAAGATCCCTTGATAACACTCGCCCGCTTCCCTTCAGCTGATCTGCAACATATAAGGACTTACCACCTGGTGCACTGCAAAGATCCATCACAAACTGCTCTTTCTGGACACTGGCAAGTTTGGCACACAACATGGAACTTTCATCCTGTACATAACAACTTCCTTCACGAAATGCTTTCAAACGATACAAAAAATCATAATCTGAGATCTGCACTGCATTTTCGATCAAACTTCCATCTTCTACTGTAACGCCTTCTGCTTCCAGTTCTTTTCTGACAGCTTCTTTCCCACCCTTGGAGATCAGACAACATAATGTTGTTTTTCTCTCTTCCAGATAAGAAGCTATGATCTTCTCTACTGTTTCGTTATCATATGTCTTCTGAAAGAATTTTATGATCCATTCTGGAATAGAATAAGCAACTGATAAATATGTCTCAAGATTCTTCTCTCTTGATGGATATTGGATCTCATCTTTCTTCCTTGAAATATTACGAAGTACACCGTTCACAAAACCTGATAATCGGGAAAATCCTCGTTTCTTTGCAAGTTTCACTGCCTCATTACATGCAGCAGAATCTGGAACCTGATCCATATAAAGAATCTGATAGATTCCCATACGAAGCAATGCACGGATCAGTGGTTTACATTTTCTGATCTTCGTCTTTGAGAACTGATCTGCAACATAGTCGATCGTGATCTGACGCTCTAAAGTTCCTTCCACCAGTCTTGTAAAAAATGCACGGTCTCTTTTTTCAGAAAACTGGTATTTTTCTAATACATTTGAAATTGCGATGTGTGATAATTCTTCTTTTTTATCTACTTTGATCAGTACATCCAATGCACATTCTCTCGGATTTTGCATCGTATCATTCTCCTAATTTTGTTCCGGCTTCTACTTGATATCCAAGTAAAAATGCCTGTACCTGCATACGTTTCTTTCCTGCCAGCTGAATCTCATGAAGTGCAAGATCATTGCTTCCTGTTGCTACGATGATTTCTTTTTTGTTGACTTCTACGATCGTTCCTGGTTCTTCTTTACTCTGTGCATCAAGCACATCTGCTTCCCAGACTTTCATTGTCTTTCCATCTAAGGATGTATAAGCACTTGGCCATGGATTCATTCCACGGATCAGACATTCGATTTCTCTTGCTGATTTTGTGAAATCAATCTGTCCCATATCTTTACTTAGCATTTTTGCATAACAGCTTTCTTCGTCATTTTGTTTTTCTCTGACGGCTGTTCCATCTTCTAATTTCTTTAATGTTTCTAATAATAAATCTGCTCCTAATACCATCAATTTATCATGCAGAGAACCAGCTGTTTCTTTCTTATCTAAAACAACTTCTGCTTTATCGATCATATCTCCGGTATCTAATCCTTTTTCCATATACATGGTTGTGATTCCTGTCTTTTCTTCTCCATCAAGGACTGCCCACTGGATCGGTGCTGCTCCTCTGTATTTTGGAAGGAGTGATCCATGAACATTGATACATCCATACTTTGGAATATTTAAGATACTTTCTGGTAAGATCTGTCCATAAGCAACAACAACGATCACATCTGGGTTGAGGTTTTTTAACTCTTCAATGAATTCCTCATCTCTGGCTCTCTGTGGCTGATATACTGGGATATCATATTCCACTGCTTTTTCTTTGACTGGAGGAAACTGCATCTTCTTTCCTCTGCCTCTTTGTTTATCCGGCTGTGTCACAACAGCAAGCACTTCATGGTGATCGATCAGTGCCTGTAGTGTTGGTACTGCGAACTCCGGTGTTCCCATAAATACTGCTTTCATCTTATTCTACCTCTTCCATCGTGACGTCTCTTGCTGGTTCTTCTGCTACATCTGGATATAAAATTCCATCCAAATGGTCTGTTTCATGGCAGAGCGCTCTTGCAAATAATCCAAATCCTTCTACTGTGATCGGATTCATATCTTCATCAAATGCTTCACAGATCACATGATCTGGACGTTTCACAACTGCTACTTTTCCTGGAAGGCTTAAACATCCTTCTTCTCCTACCTGCTCTCCTTCTTTCAGTGTGATCACTGGATTGACAAGAGTTACACATTCTCCCTCTTCTCCAGTATCAATGACTACGATTCTTTTTAAGATTCCCACCTGAGGTGCTGCAAGACCAACACCCATTGCTTCATACATTGTATCATACATATCTTCTACTAATGTATGCATTCTTGGTGTCATTTCTTTTACTTCTTTACATTTTTTTCTTAAAACATCGTCTCCTAATACTCGAATCTGTCGAATTGCCATAATTGTTCTCCCTTTCTTTTAATAACTATTCATTGGGTTAAAATCAAAATTGACCAGTAAATTTTTCCTGATCTTATTTAAATCGATCCACTGTTCCAGACGGTTCTTTGCTTTCACCAGTGTCTCGTAATCTTTATTCTTAATATATATCACTTTGCGGTATTGATCATTGATCTTGCCAAATCCTGCCTCGCTCGGCCCGATCACCATCAGATCCATATGTTTTACTACATTTGTCATCGCATCCATTACTTTATCAAGCCATGCTTTATCTTCTCCTGATGCAAATACGACCAACATCTGCCATTCTGGTGGATATCTCATCAAGCTTCGGTAGCTGATCTCTTCTTTGTAAAATGCGTGATAATCCTGTTTGGCTGCGGTCTGGATACTATAATGTTCTGGGGAATATGTCTGGATCACTACTTCTCCTGGTTTGTCGCCTCTTCCTGCTCTTCCCGCAGCCTGTGTCAATAACTGGAATGTTCTTTCTCCTGCCCGGTAATCATTGGCATGCAGGGAAAGATCTGCTGCCAAAACTCCTACCAATGTTACATTCGCAAAATCATGTCCTTTGACGATCATCTGTGTTCCCACTAAAATATCTGCTTCTCCATCAGAAAATGCCGATAAGATCTGTTCATGACTATTCTTTCTTTTCGTTGTATCCATATCCATACGAAGCACTTTTGCTTGTGGAAATTCTTTGTATAATGCAGCTTCCACTTTCTGGGTCCCAAGACCGAATGTTCCAATATACGGGCTTCCACACTCTGGACAAACCTTCAGCATCGGCTGTTCATATCCGCAATAATGGCAGCGCAGTCTTCTATCTCTGTGATATGTCATAGAAATATCACAATGAGGACATTCCATGACATGACCACAGCTTCTGCATGAAACGAATCCCGCATAACCACGCCGGTTTAAGAACAACATGATCTGTTCGCCTTTATTCAAACGATCCTTTATCAGTTCTTTCAGTCTTCGGCTGAACATGCTGCGGTTTCCCACTTTTAATTCTTCTCTTAGATCTTCAATATAGACTTGCGGTAACACTGCTTCTTTGGCCCGTTTTGTCAACTCCCACAGCCAATAAGTTCCATCCAGTGCATGTTTATAACTCTCAACTGATGGTGTCGCCGAACCTAAGATCACCGATGCACCTTCCATCTGTGCTTTCTTGATCGCAACTTCTCTTGCATGGTATTTGGGAGTTTGTTCACTCTTGTAACTGCCTTCATGTTCCTCATCGATCACAATCAGCCCAAGATTCGGAAATGGAACAAACAATGCAGAGCGTGGTCCAATGATCACATCCACGTCCCCCCTCTGTGCACGAAGCCACTGATCGTATCTCTCACCTTTGGATAATCGTGAATTCAGAATTGATACACGCTCTCCAAATCGTTTGGTAAACCTTGTAACCGTCTGATAAGTCAGTGCGATCTCTGGGATCAGGACGATTGCCTGTTTTCCTTGTTTGATCACTTCTTCGATCGCTGCGAGATAAACTTCTGTCTTCCCACTTCCTGTGATTCCATGTAAAAGATAGGTTTTGTGGTCTTCTCTTAAAAAATCTTCCCGAAATTCATCGATCAGTTCCTGTTGCTGTTCATTTAACACATGCACTCCTGCTTTTGCTATACTGAACTCTCCAGGATTCCGGTAATAATATTCTGTCACAACATGAAGAATTCCTTCTCTTTCCATGCTGTCTACTGTACTTTTTGAAATCTTTAGATCTTTCGATGCCATTTCCCATGAGATCTTCCCATGGTCTAATAAAGCTGCAAGAAGTCTTGCTTTCGCCACATAATGCTTACTGAAATATTCATCAAGCATCGCTGGTCCATGCACTTTCTCAATGCATAGCTCAATGTATTTTCTCGCTTTTCGTGCAACTTTTTCCTGCACTGGAAGTACGGTTTTTAATGCCTGGATCATTGTTGATCCATAATTCTCTCTGATCCACGCAGCTAACTCGATCATATTTGACTCCACACCAACATGATCCGTCTCAATCCTTAAGATTTCTTTGACTTTACTCTCATCATAGTCAACTGTCCGTGAAAGGTTGACTACATATCCCGTCTGTTCCTTATTAGAACGTCCAAATGGGACAACGACTTGCTGTCCCTCCCGAATATCCTTGATCATGGAAAAAGGCACCTTATAGGCAAACACCTTATCCAGTGCCTCATGTGAAATATTAATAATTATATCCGCATATAATTTTTCCATAGATTATTTGATTACGTGACCTTTCTCTCTTAAAACTTTGACCACTTTATCTACTTTCTCTCGGCAGATCTCATGGCTTCTTGCCTCGACCATAACACGTACTAATGGCTCTGTTC
>OGPM01001712.1_pt1 | contig 17347 bp, 10 predicted proteins | sample 1552961 | NCBI WGS metagenome assembly OGPM01 (sample SAMEA2580304, study PRJEB22360) | human gut metagenome | biome: human gut; feature: human-associated habitat; material: faeces | place: Denmark | collected 2008/2010
ACCTTAATCCAATCCACAGACTTAAATCCCATATAAATAAAAAACGAGCTAATTCTTTTTATAGAACCACTCGCCACTGCATCAGAAAAGCCTAAAGGCTTTTCCATAGTACCTCAAATTTCCTGAAAACTAATCTTCTTTTTACCTAAAAACGTCTTACCTATTGTTATCCTTTTACCTTCTACTAAAAACTTATCCTATTGAACTAAACTAAAAAACTTTTAATACCTTAAACTGTCTAATCTAATACCTTATTTAATATTTTCTTTTACCTTATAAACTAACAGCAATTTCTCAACTGCTTTGCAAAGGTACGAATATTTTTCGTGTGCGCAAACGGTTTTATATTTTATAACACTTCCGCAGGCTATAAATCTTTCACATCGCTCAATGCAACCAGCTTATTTACAATAGCATAGATAGTCAAACCGGCAGCACTATGTATTTGCAATTTTTTGCTAATATTTCTTCGGTGTGTAATCACCGTATGAATCGACAAAAAAAGCTTTTCCGCTATTTCCTTATTTGTCATTCCCTTCACCACACAGATGACGATTTCTTTTTCCCGCTGGCTAAGCGTATCCTGATTATCCATCTCTTCTTCTTCGGAAACCACATTCAATAAACCTGCAATTTTCTTAGAAAGAGTTTCCAAATCATCGAATATCGAAATAGACTCATCATACTTACCCAATAATGAAGCATCTACGAAAGAAGTAACCAACGCTATTAAACGTATTCTTTTACCGGATATTTCTTCTCGAAACTTAGCTACATCAAAGTAATCACCAAAAGTAGGATTGACAATTAACATTTCGGGACATTGCGTTCGGACGCAATCGTGCAAAGCTTCAACAGACAGTAATTCTATTGGTTGTACTTTTACGTTAGAAAGACGCTTCAATGCAGCAGTCAACCCACCACGAATAATTACAGAGGTCTCTGCAATAGCTATTCGAACTACTTCGTTATTTTTCATTTTCCCTAATCCTCCTTTCCAAATTCAGAATAGCAGGAACAAAAATATAGTCCTCAACCTTGCAATGAGATTCCAGTCCGGCTTCGCAAGCATATATGTCGAAAAGAGCCGCGTTCAGAAGATTTTCATTTGCTTTGGCAGGGCAATATTTAATAATGATATTTTTCAGTTCTGTCAATTTCTCCCCTACCTGATCGTGATGCTTGGAAAATGTACTGATCTGATAGTTTTTGGGAGCAACTCCTTTAATCAATGAATCGACATACTTAAATACGGTTTTCTCTTCATAATCCATGTGCTTACGCACCTCTCGTGTATATTCATCGAAAAACTTAAGGATGAGAAAAGCAACATCGTCTTGCGAACAGTCGATTGCCTCGATCAATTTACGACGAATAGCGGGAAGAGAAAAATCCAGAAAATAAATATGTGCCTGCCGCAGATAATCAATCAATGCAGGTATGGAAATATCATCTTTATCTCCATCGAGCCGGGAAAAGCCTTCAGCCATAAAGTTGACTACAATCAGAAAGGTCCGGCAGTCTACTCCATTCAGTTCACACACCTCCTTGACTGTCTTGTCACCGAACCCCAACGAAAGCCCAAAACGACTCATCACTTGCAACAAAGAATAATTATCGCTGATGAGATCGATCATCTTATCAGTTGGCTTATATTTTTGTAAATTATCCATCATACCTATTTATATTAGAGACTGCAAAGGAACGGAATATTTTGCTGAAATGCAATCATCATTTATAGGTATTTTAATTCGCCGGAAATAGCCAAATACTAATTATATGCTACTATTTTGTAGCGTAACTTTAGGCAAGCTAGTCTTTTTTTAGTAATTTTGTCGCTATCAATTTGTAATTAGTAACTCGTAATTTGTAATTAATAAAATGGCAAACGAACTCGAACTGAAATACGGCTGCAACCCTAATCAAAAGCCTGCTCGTATCTTCATGAAAGAAGGCGAACTCCCCATCGAAGTATTGAATGGACGTCCCGGTTATATCAATCTATTGGATGCATTCAACAGTTGGCAACTAGTGAAAGAACTGAAAGAAGCTACCGGACTGCCGGCTGCCGCGTCTTTCAAACATGTCAGCCCTGCAGGTGCTGCTGTTGCGGTAGAAATGAGCGACACGCTGAAGAAGATTTATTTTGTCGATGACATGAAACTATCTCCATTGGCTACAGCATACGCCCGTGCACGTGGAGCAGACCGTATGTCGTCTTACGGAGACTTTATCGCATTATCCGACACTTGTGACGAAGAAACAGCACGCATCATCAACCGTGAAGTATCCGACGGCGTCATTGCTCCTGACTATACTCCCGAAGCACTGGAGATTCTAAAGAATAAAAGAAAAGGAACCTATAATGTAATAAAGATAGATCCTGCATACCGCCCGGCTCCTATCGAACATAAAGATGTATTCGGAGTAACTTTCGAACAAGGAAGAAACGAATTGAAGATCGATGAAAGTCTTTTGAAAGAGATGCCTACGCAGAACAAGGAAATCCCGGCTGATGCAAAACGCGACTTAATCATTGCCTTAATCACTTTAAAATATACACAATCCAATTCTGTATGTTATGCCAAAGACGGACAGGCAATCGGTATTGGCGCAGGCCAACAGTCACGTATTCACTGTACGCGCCTGGCAGGAAATAAAGCAGATATCTGGTATTTACGCCAACACCCGAAAGTGATGAACTTGCCATGGATTGAAAAAATCCGTCGTGCAGACCGTGACAATACGATTGACGTTTACATTTCGGAAGATTATGACGACGTACTGGCAGACGGTATCTGGCAACAGTTCTTCACTGAAAAGCCTGAAATACTGACACGCGAAGAAAAACGGGCATGGTTGGATACGATGACAGGCGTAGCTTTAGGATCAGATGCATTCTTCCCATTCGGAGATAATATAGAACGCGCACACAAGAGTGGCGTCAGCTATATTGCACAACCGGGCGGATCAGTACGTGACGATCATGTGATTGGAACTTGCGACAAATACAATATGGCAATGGCATTTACAGGCATCCGCTTGTTCCACCATTAAAAAGATCGACCATTTTTTATTCCATATATCCCCATTTATAATGAGAAGGAGACAAATCTTCCATTATAAATGGGGATTTCCTATTTCTTTAAGACCCTCTATCTTTGCAGCGTTACATTTAAAAACGAATCAAAGATGAATAAAATTGGTGTATTTTATGGTTCCACAACAGGAACAACAGAAGACCTTGCCCGTCGAATTGCAGAGAAATTAGATGTACCATCGGCAGATGTATTTGATGTATCCAAGCTAACAGAGGCATTAGTCAATGAATATGATGTATTGGTGCTCGGCTCTTCCACATGGGGAGCAGGCGAACTTCAAGACGACTGGTACGATGGAGTAAAAGTTTTAAAGAAGTGTGATTTATCCCACAAATCTGTAGCCCTGTTCGGTTGCGGCGACTCTGACTCGTATAGCGACACATTCTGTGACGCAATAGGTATTCTTTATGAAGATCTGAAAGATACCCACTGCAAATTCTGTGGAGCAACAGATACTGCAGGCTATACCTTCGATTCTTCCATTGCCGTCGTAGACGGTAAGTTTGTAGGTCTTCCACTTGACGAAGTCAACGAAGATAGCAAAACAGACGAACGTATCAGCGCATGGGCCGAACAAGTGAAACAAGAAATTAGCTAATTTTACCTTAACATAAAAAGAATACTTTGCATCATGGCAACTGAAAGAATCATCCCCGGCGAAATCCGAATTTTTCTTAATCATATTTATGAGTTTAAGAAAGGCGTACGCAACATGGTACTTTACACAATGAGTAAAGAGCACGAAGAATTTGCCATCCGCCGATTGAAAAATCAAAAGATCAGTTATATGATACAGGAAGTAGGTACCAATAAAATCAACCTGTTTTTTGGAAAGGCAGAATGTATGGAAGCCATGCGGCACATCATCATCCGTCCTTTAAACCAACTGACTGCTGAAGAAGATTTTATTTTAGGAGCCATGCTGGGATATGACCTTTGCCAGCAATGCAAACGATATTGCAGTAAAAAAGAAGGTATAAAGATGGCAGTTTAAGCGATAACCTTAGCATAAGTTTAGCTTTGTTTGTATGTAGTTTGTCTGAGTTGAATCGTTTCTGAAAAGGTAGTTTCCTGATGGTAGATATACTCAAGGAAACTGGTTGTAGAAGAAACGATTCGCTCAATTACAAACAAAATCGGTGACACTATGAAATAATAAAGACAACTCTACACACTAACAACAGACAAAGGTGTATATCAGTAAAAATTATCATACTGAAATACACCTTTGTCTGTTTTATTTTATCTACTACTATATTTTTTTTACTCTTTAGATTAAAATTACCTACATATACTGAATTTAAGAAACAACTATGCCTAATATTAGGTATTGCCACATTTTTTAACCTAATCTAACTTTGCAGCCGATAAAATTATTAAAAAGATGAGAAAAATAACAGCAATCGTTATTCTTAGTCTCCTACCTTCTCTTACAATTCCAGCACAGGAGACAAAAGAAATTTCCAAAAGTAGTAATTCTTCTTCTACAGAAGAATATACAAAATTCCGTTTTGGAGGATACAGTGAAATGGTCGCTAATTTTAAAGATTATGGCATCAACCGTTTCTATGGAGGAAACGATGGTAATCCAAAGAAAAACAGGAATACCATTTCAATTCCCCGTTTCGTTTTAGCTTTTGATTATAAGTTCAATTCCAAATGGATACTCGGTGCAGAGATTGAGTTCGAATCTGGTGGAACAGGTACAGCTTTCGAATTAGAAAACACCGAAAACGGTGAATACGAAACAGAAGTTGAAAAAGGAGGTGAAGTAGCTATCGAACAATTTCACATCACACGTTTAATTCACCGCTCCCTCAATGTACGTGCCGGACATATTATTGTTCCGGTAGGATTGACTAACGCACACCATGAACCGATCAATTTCTTCGGAACTTCACGCCCGGAAGGTGAAACAAGCCTTTTGCCTTCTACCTGGCATGAAAATGGTCTGGAAATCTTTGGTTCCTTTGGAAAAGGTTATGCCAGTTTTGACTACCAAGCTATGGTTGTAGCAGGTCTGAACCCTAACGGATTCGATCGCAATACATGGGTAGGCAGTGGTAAACAGGGAATTTTTGAAGAAGATAATTTCACTTCTCCCGCATATGTATTCCGCTTGGACTATAAAGGAGTTCCCGGCTTACGTGTAGGTGCCTCATTCTATTATTGCGCAGATGCAGGAGCCAATTCCGACAAGGAACAGACTTATTCAAGCTATGGAAAAATTCCGGTAAGAATCTTCACCGCAGATGCACAATATCGCAATAAATATGTAACGGCACGTGGTAATATTTTATATGGAAATTTAGGAAACTCTTTGGGAGTGAGCCAAGCAAATGTCAAGTTATCCAATAAATCACCGTACAGTCGTCTGGCACCGGTAGCTAAGAATGCTGTAAGCTATGCAGCAGAAGCCGGTATCAATATCCGCTCAGTCTTCGGAGGCAATAAAAAGATTCCGGTTATCTATCCATTTGCCCGCTATGAATACTACAATCCACAAGAAAAAGGAGAAAAAGGGCAAACGATGGAAAAACGCTGCCAAGTAAGTATGTGGACAGCGGGATTAAATTGGTATGCGTTGCCAAACTTAGTGATAAAAGCTGACTATGCCACCCGTCAGATTGGTACCAACAAAGTTTTTGGCGTTTCAAAAGCATATAACAGTGAAAACGAATTTTCCATTGGAATAGCCTATATAGGATGGTTTATCAAGAAATAACAAATAATCAATTATTTAATTTTTATATGATGAAAACAAAATTCTTTTATGTTGCAGCCCTCATATGGGGATTAGCATTTACAACTACTTCTTGTAGCAGTGACGATGACAACCCGACAGTAGATCCTGCTAACATCGATTACACTTCTGAAAACGCATCAAGCTGGCATAACTACATGAGAAATGTAGCAGCACTTTTAAAAACAGATGCAACCAATCTTTATAACGCATGGAACTCAAGTTATAAAGGAGGCGACAGTTATGCTTCTCTCTTTAAGGCTCATAACGGTTCTCCTTATGCAAGTGCATTGAGCTGTGTAGAAGAAATCGTAGATAAATGCGCGGAAATTGCCAACGAAGTCGGTACCGCCAAGATTGGTGATCCGTACAACTTATACAAAGCGGGAAATACAGAAGAAGCATTGTACGCTGTGGAATCCTGGTACAGCTGGCATTCACGTGATGATTATACAAACAACATTTACTCCATCCGGAATGCGTATTACGGTTCTTTAGACGGCAGTATAAATGCTAACTCTTTATCAACTGTAGTCGCCGGTGTTAATCCATCCTTAGATACTAATGTAAAGAATGCCATTCAAAAAGCGGCAAAAGCCATTCAGGATATTCCGCAACCTTTCCGTAATCATATACCCAGTAATGAAACAGTAGCAGCAATGGATGCTTGTGCCGAACTGGAAAGTATATTGAAGAATGACTTAAAATCTTATATTGCCAATAATGCCAACAACATCAATACCGACGCCGTACTGAATCCTGTGGTAATGCAATATGTAGATGCAGTAGTAGTACCTACCTATAAAAGCTTGAAAGAAAAGAACGATGCTCTCTACAATGCAGTAATAGCTCTTGCAGACAACCCGTCAAATAGCGCTTTCGATAAAGCCTGTGAAGCTTGGATCACCGCACGTGAGCCATGGGAAAAGAGCGAAGCCTTCTTGTTCGGTCCGGTAGACGAGATGGGACTTGATCCTAACATGGACAGCTGGCCTTTAGACCAGAATGCCATCGTGCAAATTCTGAATTCTCAAAGCTGGAGTGATCTTGAATGGAATGAAAATGATGATGAAGCCGCTGTTGAGTCGGCACAGAATGTACGCGGTTTCCACACATTAGAATTCCTTCTCTACAAAAACGGTGAACCACGTAAAGTACAATAAAGACTTATCTTAGCTAAGATATTATTGAGAAGTAAAGGTTGGAAGTCAATCATCCACCTTTACTTCTTTGGTATGTTTAAAACATATTATTGAAATAAAGTCAATAAACAATGAATCACTTTCTAAAATATTCATTCTCTATTTTTTGCCTGTTGGCATGCTCAGCCTGTGATGACGACGGAATTGGCGTATTGGATATCGAAATCCCGGAAGGCTATGCCCTGTCAGCCGGAACATCAACCATTTTCTTGAGTTCATCCGTTGCTTATGATACGCCTGCAGATTGGATAACAGGAGCATATGACGTACGCTTCACCCGAGGCGACAGGCTATATGACGATGTACGTACAAGCAACAACGGGCATGGTGGCGGTCTCGGACCTGTTTATGCCGGTTACTCGTGCGGCAGCTGCCACCGGAATGCAGGGCGCACTAAACCCTCTTTATGGACAGAGGGCGGATCGGGCAGCTATGGTTTCTCCTCCATGCTGGTTTACATATCCCGTAAGAACGGAGCTTTCTTTCAGGATTATGGCCGTGTGCTTCATGACCAGGCAATCTACGGAGTACAACCGGAAGGCAAACTATCCGTAGAATACACTTACGAAACATTTTCTTTCCCTGATGGAGAAGCCTACACGCTTTGCAAACCGCAGTATAGCATATCCGAATGGTATGCCGAAGAGATCAAACCGGAAGATTTGTTTTGCACCGTACGTATTCCATTACGTCACGTAGGTATGGGACAGATGATGGCATTAGATCCCATTGAAATTGAAGCACTCGCAGCAAAAAGCAATTATCCCGAATATGGAATCAGCGGACGATGTAATTACATCACCGAACGGGGAGTAAGATGTCTGGGATTGTCCGGCAACAAAGCCCAACATGCCGATTTAACGGTAGAGTTAGGATTCTCCAGTGATATGGGTGTTACCAACAGCCGCTATCCGGAAGAAATCTGCGAAGGACAAACGCAAGTCAACCAAGGCAGCATGATGGGACTTTCTTATGACCAGTTGGATGTCAGCACAGAAGAGATGGAAAATGTAGATCTCTATATGCAGAGTCTCGGCGTACCCGCCCGGCGTAATATAAACGATCCGCAAGTAATCAAAGGGGAACAAAACTTTTATAAAGCCAAATGTCATCTTTGTCATGTGACGACCCTGCATACCAAACCACGCGGTACTGTGTTATTAAACAATACCCAACTCCCGTGGCTGGGCGGTCAGACCATTCACCCTTATTCCGATTATCTGTTACACGACATGGGTTCGGAAATTATGGGAGTCGGCCTGAATGACAACTACGTAAGCGGCCTGGCACGTGGAAACGAATGGCGCACTACCCCTCTTTGGGGAATTGGCCTGCAAGAAAAGGTCAACGGGCATACTTATTTCCTACATGACGGCCGTGCCCGCAATCTGACAGAAGCTATCATGTGGCATGGCGGAGAAGGAGAAGCATCGAAGAACTTATTTAAAAACATGAGTAAAGAAGACCGCGATGCGCTGATCGCATTTTTAAATTCACTTTAAACTAAAAGTAGTATATACAAAGCAATTATGAAGAAATTTATAATCATTGCCATGCTGACTGCCATCATGCCTTTGGCTGCAATGGCGCAACATGAAGAAGATACAGAAAATGGTGTAGTATCATTGGCTGGAAGAGAAGGATTCACGATCGAAACCAAGAAGGGAGATTTCGTATTCAAACCCTATCTGCTCGTACAAACCAGTGCAAACTTCAATTGGTACGACGATGAAGGACTAGATAAGGCATATAATCAGGATAACATAGCCAACTCCGGTTTTTCCGTTCCTTACGCTGTACTCGGGTTCACCGGAAAGGCTTTCGATAAAATATCTTTCAACCTTTCCATCAATGCGGCAGCCAGCGGAGGCGCATTACTTCAACAGGCATGGTTTGATGTTCAGCTGAAAAAGCAATTTGCCATCCGGGTCGGTAAATTCAAGACTCCGTTCTCACATGCCTATCTGACAACACTGGGAGAAACATTGTTACCCAATTTACCAGTATCACTCACTGCTCCCGTTATCCTCCCCTACTCCTTGAATGCGGTAACACCTAACATTGGCACCGGATTCGATTTAGGGGTAGAGATTCACGGTTTAGTGGCTGACAAATTCGGGTATGAAATCGGTCTATTCAATGGTACGGGCGCTTCTGTCAACACCGCGACAAAGACATTCAGCGATGACTGGCACATTCCGTCTTTACTGTATGCCGGACGTTTCACTTATATGCCGAAGGGAGTGATGCCTGCCACACAGGGAAATCCGAACAGGCTGAATGAAGACAAAATTATGTTTGGTATTTCTACTTCTATTAATGTAGAAAGTGAAAATGAAAGTACCAATGATTATCGTGCGGGATTAGAGTTTGCAATGCTAAAAAACAAACTTTATCTGGGTGCTGAAGTTTATTATATGAATGTAGGTTTTACAAAAAGACAAAAGATTTCCGAGTCATATAATTACCTGGGCGGTTATGTACAAGGTGGTTATTTTATAGCTCCCCGCCTGCAGGCAGCCGCACGTTATGATTTCTTCAATCGTAACGGAATGGACACCAATGGTTTCCTGAATATGCCAGCCGTAGGCATGAACTATTTCTTCAAAAACTGCAACTTGAAGTTACAAGCTATGTACCAGTATATTGCCCGCAAAGGTCATGACACCCAACTCGATCGGGATAACGATGATTTAGGTTTGGCAGTACATTCGGCCAGTATTCTACTTCAATATACATTCTAAATAGCACAAGAAAGGATTTGTTTATGAAAAAATACATTCTTTTCGGTGGCTGTCTACTGTTATTGGCATATATCACGTCATGTGATGACGGACGTATTTATGAAAAAACAGAGACCCTGTCAGAAGAAGGACGCACATTGAGAATGAGCGGAAGAATCAGTGGTATCAATAAATGGCCCGATGGTTATAGTGTTGTAGTGGCAGGCTTCAGTGATGAGAGCGAGTATGCCGTTGTCACAAAAACAATTCCGGCGGTCGAAAATGATGAGATTCAGGTAACCATGACAGGAGTCAGTGACAAAGTAACCACTATTGAGTTATGCGTTATTAATAGATTAAGAAAACGAGTAATCAGCTTTCGGTCAATGGACGATCTTACGGCAGTTGACGACACTATTCTTATGGATGTGGGAACTGTGGATGCAGGTATGTATCATGGCATTCAGGAAAAAGTATTTAATACTACATGTGCCCACTGTCATGGTGGAGGTAGTTCGGCAGCAGGCAACCTGTATCTGACAGAGGGCAAAAGCTATGAGGCACTCGTCAACCATCCGTCAAAGAAAGTAGACGGTATGTTACTTGTCAAGCCAGGCAGTGCACAAGAAAGTGTATTGCATACATTATTGAATACCACTATTAGTTCAACTTGGGGATACGATCACTCTAAAGAAATACTGTCATCCCCTATTTTGACCCTTATTGACGATTGGATCAATAACGGCGCACAAGAATAAATAGTTATTATACAATTGATATGAACAACAAAAAACAACAGAATATTCAGTCTGAAAAGACACTAACAGAGATTTTTAAATACAATGCAGGAGGAGAAGCTTCAGAGTATCACATCATCATTCATTCTACTAAACCGGAAGATACATACGAAGAACAACTGAATGCAGTATTAAACACTTACGACTATTTACTTACCCAAGAACTGAAAGGAGCAGTCGCCATCCTCAAACGCTATTTCTTAAGTGACGCCGCCAATCAGGCAGATACACTATTGGCATTGACAACTGAAGGTTCGGGCTGCACACTTTCCATTGTGGAACAGCCCCCGCTGGACGGAACCAAGATTGCCTTATGGGTCTATCTGTTGACTGACGTACAGACGCAAGTCCTGCATAACGGGCTTTTCGAGGTGAAGCACAGTGCCTACCGCCACTTTTGGGGTGGTAGCGCATTCAATCGTGCCGCCAATTCGGAATACCAGACCCGCCTGTTATTGAACGACTATGTGATGCAACTCATGGAGCAAGGTTGCAGACTGGCGGACAATTGTATCCGCACATGGTTCTTTGTACAAAATGTAGACGTGAATTATGCCGGAGTAGTGAAAGCGCGTAATGAAGTTTTCGTTACCCAAAACCTGACAGAAAAAACACATTACATTTCCAGCACCGGTATCGGCGGTCGCCATGCCGATCCGAAAGTACTGGTACAAATGGATACTTATGCCGTAGCAGGATTACAACCGGAACAGATTCATTTTCTCTATGCACCTACCCACCTGAATCCGACTTATGAATATGGAGTAAGTTTTGAACGTGGCACGTATGTAGATTATGGCGACCGCCGCCAGATATTTATTTCGGGTACGGCAAGCATCAACAACAAAGGCGAAGTGGTATATCCCGGCAACATTCGCAAACAGACAGAACGGATGTGGGAAAATGTGGAAACCCTGCTAAAAGAAGCAGAATGCACTTTTGAAAATTTGGGACAAATGATTGTATATTTGCGTGATATAGCCGACTATGCAGTCGTTAAAGCAATGTATGACCAACGTTTCCCGCACACTCCCAAAGTATTTGTTCATGCTCCGGTATGCCGTCCCGGATGGTTGATTGAGATGGAATGTATGGGAGTGAAAGAATGTAAGAACAAGGGGTACGCTCCATTTTAAATCATAAAAGATTATACCGTTGAAAAGGTTACTTATTATCTTATATATCTGTCTGGTGGGACTACTCGCTGCAGCTACTTTTGTAGAGCAAGCGTATGGGACAGATTTTGTAGAGAGAAATATATATCATACATGCTGGTTTTGTTGTTTGTGGGGAGTTATTGCCGCAATTGCACTTGTTGCTCTCATCCGACGTGCTTTATGGCGACGGTTCCCCATATTGTTGTTTCATGGCTCCCTCCTCGTTATCCTGGTGGGGGCCATGATTACGTTTACCGGCAGTAAAAAAGGATACGTACATTTACTGCCGGGAGTGACGGCAGGTAGTTTTCAGGAGTCGGAAAGCGGAAGAGAAGCAGACCTGCCATTCACAATACAGCTGGATAGTTTTCGTATAGCATACTATCCCGGAACTGAAGCTCCGGCAGACTACATCAGTTATATCACCTACTCTCTTCCCGGACAAAAAGATGTTCTGTCACACGAACAGATTTCAATGAACCGTATATTTACATTACAAGGTTTCCGTTTCTATCAGTCATCTTTCGATGATGATGGAAAAGGGAGTTGGCTGACTGTCAATTATGACCCGTGGGGTACGGGAGTTACGTATGCAGGATATGTTCTGCTCGGTATCTCCATGATCTGGTTATTATTTTCCCGCTATGGCGATTTCCGACGCCTGCTAAGTCACCCGCTACTGAAAAAAGGAGGTGTATTTCTATTGTTCCTCTTCTGTCTTGCAGGTAGTATGCAAGCACAAAAAAAACTTCTCCCGGCACTGAAACGGGTACAAGCAGACAGTTTGGCACAAGAACAGGTCATTTATCACGACCGAGTAGTACCATTCAATACATTGGCGCGCGATTTCATTCAGAAATTGACAGGCAAAGCTTCATATAAAGGTTTGACGCCTGAACAGGTAATTGGTGGCTGGCTACTCTATCCGGAAGTATGGAGAAATGAACCATTGATATACATCAAAAATACAGAGTTGCAGCATTTGCTAAACTTACAGACACCTTACGCCCGATTAACCGATTTATTTGACGGTCCGGTCTACCGTCTTCAGAAAACCTGGCAACAAGAACAGGGAAAAGGTAGCAAACTCGCCAAAGCCATCCAAGAAACGGACGAAAAAGTGGGATTGATCCTGATGCTGGAAAAAGGAACATTCATTCAGCCATTACCCACTGATGGCAGCGTGCAACCACTCTCCGAACTGGAAATAAAAGCCGAACTACTCTACAACCGGATTCCGTTCAGCAAGATTCTTTTTATGATTAATCTATCATTGGGAGTATTGTCTTTCCTGCTTCTGCTTCAGTACAGCCTGCGAAGAAGGGTACTCTCACCGAAAGCCAAAGCGATTACCCGCACAGCAGGAGCGTTCTTTTCTGTTGCGCTCTATCTTGCTTTCATATTCCATTTAGCAGGATATTGCCTACGTTGGTATATTGGCGGACGCATTCCACTTAGCAACGGTTACGAAACCATGCAGTTTATGGCACTCTGCATCCTCTTGGTAGCCTGCCTGCTCCATCGAAGATTCTCATTCGTACTTCCATTCGGATTCTTGCTCTCCGGCTTTGCGTTGTTAGTCTCTTATCTGGGACAAATGAATCCGCAGATAACGCCATTAATGCCGGTGCTCGTCTCTCCGTGGTTAAGCATTCATGTTTCATTGATTATGATGTCTTATGCCCTATTGGCATTTATCATGCTAAACGGAATACTGGCATTATGTCTCCGAAAAAAAGAGCCGGAAAACAATGTCTCTGAAAATGACGACAGACAAGATAACCGGATAGAACAGTTGACGCTAGTCAGCCGTTTGCTACTCTATCCTGCGACGTTCTTTTTAGGGGCAGGCATCTTTTTGGGAGCAGTCTGGGCAAACGTTTCCTGGGGAAGATACTGGGCGTGGGACCCGAAAGAAGTATGGGCGCTGATTACCTTCCTTGTATATGGAGCAGCCTTCCATTCACAAAGCCTGCGCATTTTCCGCAAGCCTTTATTTTTCCATATTTATATGATTCTTGCTTTCCTTACAGTCTTAATGACTTATTTCGGAGTGAATTATGTTCTTGGCGGGATGCATAGTTATGCAAACTCCTGAACCACCATACATAAGAATCGGCCGAAGTGATTCACCCGCATTTCTTTTATTTGGTTGTTAAGTTGAAAAAACATTAATGTATTCATTTTGGAATATGAATAGATGATGTATTCTAAAAGAGGTAAAGAGGGTGCACTTCACAAAAGGATACCCTCTTTTACCCATCCAGTTTCACACACGTGCGTGCACCTCATGTTTCAACCACGCACCCGGCAGCATTTCTTTTTCACCTTTTTCATTCACCAGTTCCATCTGCAATACACCTCCGTTACAATCGAAGTAACGAACCTCTATCGGATGCAATCCGGCTTTCAATGCCTTCTGCACAATAATCTCTACCGATGAGTGTGCACCGTCATTATCTCCCAGCAATTCACCGTCAAGCGTCAATGTACTACCGTCATCCGATAGAAGGGCAAAGGTGTAAATACCATCAGCGGGAACTTCCAGATAACCGGTCATCACCAAGCCGATATTTCCTTTCACCTCTTCGGGGATAGATACCGATTCTACCACATATTCCCCTTTTACCGGAGCCGCGTCAATATCTGCACAAAGATTACCGCGGAAGTCATGCCATACAGCTTTCAAGCCGGGCTGCAAGGCAGCCGGAGCAGTCACCGCCTCCGCATAAGGAGCCTTTACATATTTAGTATGTGCCACATCCGAAGGAGAACCGTCCGGACGGAACGTGCGGAAAGCGAAATCGGTAGTCTCCGTCACGTCCAGAGCACCATTATAAAGAGTAGACTCTTTGGTAGGCATACTGCCGTCTGTCGTATAGCGTATTTCAGTACCGGGCAACGGGCAAGTCAAGTCAATCGTTGTTTCATCAATAAATGCATTCACTTTATAGAATCCCTGTAAATCAGGCACACGATAATTTACCCTCATCACATCCATCCGCTTAAATTGCGGAACAAGCTGACGATAAAATTCTTCGAGACCCGGTTTAGCTGTCGGCTCCGCCCAAGCTATTTCACCCAACGCTATCATACGGGGAACAATCAAATATTCAATGCGCTTCATTGTCGGAATCCATTCAGCCCAGAGATTCGCCTGCACACCCCAGATATATTTCTTCTGTTCCGGCGATAACCGCTCGTCTGCACACGGATCATACGCAAGTATTTTCTTTACTGAATTCTGATCCTGCGCATAATCGAAATAGAAATATTCATTCGGACAAGCAATCACTTTCTGCTTTTGCGCGGTCGCCGTAGGCAACGCGTCTTTCGCCCAACTTCTCCACCATGTAATAGCAGCATCGGAAGATAATCCGTCGGATACCACTTCATCCCAGCCGATGAGTCTCTTTCCGTTGGCGAGGAAGAATTTCTCCATGTCACGTACAAACCATGCCTGAAGTTCTTCTACCGAACCCAGCTTCTCCGTACGGATACGTTTCTGACAGAGAGGGCATTTCTTCCAGTTGGCTTTTTCCACTTCATCACCACCCATGTGCACATATTCATAAGGGAAAAGCTCGAAAACTTCTTTGAACACATTCCGGCAGAATTCCAGCGTCGCGTCTTTACCCGGACAGATAGGAGAAGAGAAGATTTCTCCCCATCCGATTAGTCCGTCGCATGCCAACTCCGGATATTGACTGATAGCCGCGAGGAAATGTCCCGGCATATCAATCTCGGGAATGACATCAATTCCTCTTTGCGTAGCATAGGCTACTATTTCTTTGATATCATCATGAGTGTAATAACCTCCATACAGCGTATCTCCTTCCACAATGCGTATCTTATCTTCCGGAATCAGGAAATCGGTATTATCTTCCTCTTTCGCACGTGCCATGCAGGTACGGTCGTGCTTATTAAACTTACGCCAAGCTCCTTTTTCGGTAAGCAGCGGGTATTTCTCAATCTCTATACGCCAGCCCTGATCGTCAGACAAATGCCAGTGGAATTTATTGAGTTTATACAAAGACATCAGATCCAATACATGCTTTACCTCATCTTTATTCCAGAAATGACGGGAAGCATCCAGCATAAATCCACGCCATTCAAAACGAGGTGCGTCTTCTATTTGCACGACAGGGATTGAATAAGTTTGTTTCTCTCCCTGCACTTCTATCGCTGCAGGAAGCAGCTGGCGAATAGTAGTAATCGCAGAAATGATACCCGAATAGTCATTAGCCTCTACCCGGATATATTCCGGCGTAGACTGAAGTTTATAAGAACCGGGCTTGCCACCGGTATCTTTCAACTGAAAATACATATCTACCTGATTCTTATCTGTAGTAACCTCCACAGAAGACGATATGACATTGCGGAGAATCTCCTGCAAATACCCGACTGCCGGAAACAACGACTGATCGGAAACTCCAATCTTCATTCCGTCTTTTAAAACAAACGAGCCCGACTGCTCGGTCAGACTAACGGGGGTAGGTAGGATTGCAATCTCTTGCTTGACGGTGGGCGTACAAGAAGAAAAAACACAAGCTGATACAATGAGTAAAGAACTACTTAGTTTTTTGAACATGCGGTTAACTATTTAATAAATGATTTGTCCTGTCTTTAATTGACCATCTATATATAATACAACTAAAACGTATAAACTACTAAAAAGGCAGAAAAAGTTTTTTGTGACTTCATATCACAGACTCCTATTAATGTTTATCTTTGCTCCCCAATCCCATTACAAACAATTATAAAGAGTCACTTCAATGTCAAGAGAGAAAATACTAATCACAACCTCGTGGATCAGCACAATTGGCAATGCAATCTTGTCCGTATCCAAAATCATAATCGGTTTATTTGCCGGTAGTTTAGCCGTAGTCGGCGACGGTATCGACTCGGCAACCGACGTCGTTATCTCTATCGTTATGATTTTTACGGCACGCCTCATCAACCGCCCTCCTTCAAAGAAATATGTATTCGGATATGAGAAAGCGGAAGGGATCGCAACAAAGATTCTATCACTCGTGATATTTTATGCCGGTGTACAAATGTTGCTATCATCCACTAAAAACATCTTTTCAGATGAAGTGAAAGAGATACCATCGGCTATCGCCATCTATGTCACTATATTTTCTATTATCGGTAAACTCTTACTGGCTTCATACCAGTACAAACAGGGAAAGAAGATCAACAGTTCCATGCTCACGGCAAACGCTATCAATATGCGTAATGATGTTGTCATTTCAACCAGTGTTTTGTTAGGATTGATATTTACTTTTATCTTCAAATTGCCGATACTCGATTCGATAACAGGATTGATAATCAGTCTCTTTATCATCAAATCTTCCATCAGCATCTTCATTGATTCCAATGTGGAGCTAATGGACGGGGTGAAAGATGTCAATGTATATAATAAGATATTCGAGGCTGTAGAGAAAGTGCCCGGTGCCAGTAATCCGCATCGCGTCCGGTCACGAATGATAGGGAATCTCTATATGATTACCCTTGATATAGAAGTGAATCCACAAATCACGATCACGCAAGCCCATGAGATTGCCGATGCAGTGGAGAAGAGCATCATTAATTCGGTAGATAATGTATATGACATTCTGGTA
>OGPM01001713.1_pt1 | contig 17344 bp, 10 predicted proteins | sample 1552961 | NCBI WGS metagenome assembly OGPM01 (sample SAMEA2580304, study PRJEB22360) | human gut metagenome | biome: human gut; feature: human-associated habitat; material: faeces | place: Denmark | collected 2008/2010
GCAAATTCCTGCCATTTCTCTTCCGGCCAATCCTGCCGCTGCATCTCCGTACGCGCCATGACAAAGAAGAGATCTGACAGACGGTTTACAAAACGCAAAATATCCTCATTCAGCGGAGCTTGGCGATGCAGTGTCCATAAGCGTCGCTCGGCACGCCTTGCCACTGTGCGGGCAAAATGTAGTTGCGCAGAAACAGGCGTACCACCCGGCAGAAGAAAATAGCCGTTCTCCTTCAGTCCGGCAGTCATGGCATCCATTTCCTGTTCGCAGCGTACGGTCAGTTCGGCGGCAGAAAGAAGATTGGGGTTCAACACGCCATCGGGCGTAGCTACATGGCTCATCACTACCATCAGTTCTCTTTGAATGGTATGCAGCAGTTCCTGCCAATTGTCTTCGGCAGGAAGCATGGAACGTACGATTCCTATTACGGCATTCAGTTCGTCCAGACAGCCGTTTGCCTCGATGCGAATATCATCTTTGGGAACACGCGCTCCGCCATGAATGCCGGTGGTTCCTTTATCTCCCGTACGGGTATATACTTTTTTCATCTTTCAGCGTATGCTTATTCAAATAACCTCATTATATCCGTTTCACCCCAATAAAGATGCGTGTAACTTGCTATCGTATTCTTGTAGCGGAATACGGGAGTGTTCACCGGTTGCCCTTTGGCATTATACACCTGCACGACGGTAGGCGGCATATACAGATCTTTCTTACTGTCATCGGGAGCCGTCCCCGACTTGCCGAACTGCGTATAATGAAACTCGTGCCCCCGCAAACGCTGCCCCTTATAGTCGAAGCTGCGATACCCCAACGTCAATTTCCGATCTTCACTCTCATTGGAGATATAAAAAGGAAACACACCCGCCATTCTGTCGAACCCGCTGCCACCGCTCTCATGCTCCCGTTTGTCATAACCTATGGCATACGAAAGGTAAATCATTCCGCCACACTCCGCCAGCGTCTTTCCGCCGCGCTCTATATACTCCCGAACGGATTCTTTCACCTGACGGGCTCCGGCAAGCGCCATAGAATGTTTTTCTGGATACCCGCCCGGCAAGTACAACAAATCGGTGTCCTGCGCTATGGGGACATCCTTTTCCGGATCGAAGAAAGAGATACGACCCATTCCGCGCAACATCTCCAGATGTTCTTCATAAATGAAAGAGAAAGACTCCTCGTTACGTGCCACCAAGATACGCAGGTTGCCCGGTTTCCTACCGCCGACAAACTCCTTATCCCTTTCCCGCGTTTCCCGCAACGGAACCGCCGTCTTCGCCAGCAGCAGTTTCCAATCCACGCATTGCTCCAATAACCTTGTCAGAGTACCGATGGCATCCGTGCCTTTGGATCGACTGAAATCAAGTCCCAAATAACGTGATTCCTGCTCCAGCATTTTCTCCTTTGGAAGATACCCCAGACAGGTTATGCCTACCTCGGCACACACTTCCCTGAGCATTTCATAATGGCGGGACGACCCTACACGATTGAATATCACCCCCGCAATCCGTATATCCGGACGAAAATGGATGAATCCCGACAGCAAAGGAGCCATTGAATAAGCGGCAGACTTGGCATCCACCACCAGCACGACTGGAAGTTGCAACAACTGAGCTATCTCCGCCGAAGAGCCCCGGTCGCGATCATATCCGTCAAACATTCCCATCATCCCTTCCACAATGCAGACATCCGCAGAAACGGCATGATGTGCATAGAGTTCGCACACATGTTCACCGGAAGCCATAAACGTATCCAGATTAATGGATGCACGTCCGCATACAGCCGTATGATATTTGGTATCGATATAATCCGGACCGCATTTAAAAGGCTGTACCGCCAATCCTTTTTGTGTCAGCAAAGCCATTAGTCCGCGGCTTACGGTGGTCTTTCCGCTACCCGATGTGGGGGCTGCTATGAGAAACTGAGAAACGCGACGCATGTTATTTAGGTATAAGGTATGAAGTATAAAAGGGCTGTTATGGATTTTGTCGGACAAAGGTAATAATATATCCGGTAAAAGTCTTATCTTAGCTGCCAAATATAAAAAACGCTATGATAACCGAAGAACTTAAAAAACTCTACATTACACATACCGGGCACGAACCCGAAGCCATCGACGAACTTCCCTCTTCCGGCTCAAACCGCCGCTATTTCCGCCTCAAAGGTACGCCTACGCTGATAGGGGTAAGCGGCGAATCCGTTGAGGAAAACCGTGCCTTTCTCTATATGGCAGAGCATTTCCGCGGAAAAGGATTGCCCGTGCCCGAAGTGTTTATCCGTTCCGAAGACAATATTTACTATTTGCAGGAAGATTTAGGAGATACGCTTCTGTTCAACGCCATCGAAAAAGGACGCAAGACAAGCGTATTCGATGAAGAGGAGAAGCAATTGCTTCGTAAGACCATGCGCCTGCTGCCCGCCGTGCAATTTGCCGGAGCCGACGGCATGGACTTCTCCTACTGTTACCCGCAGGCTGAGTTCAACAGCCGTAGCATTCTGTGGGACTTGAACTACTTCAAGTATTGTTTCCTCAAGGCAACGGGCATGGACTTTCAGGAAGACCGCCTGGAAGATGATTTCCAGAAAATGGCAGACGTGCTTCTCCGCAGCAGTTCCGCAACTTTCATGTATCGCGACTTCCAAAGCCGCAACGTGATGATTAAGGATGGCGAACCCTGGCTTATCGACTTTCAGGGCGGACGTAAAGGGCCTGTCTACTACGACGTGGCCTCATTCCTGTGGCAAGCCAAGGCCAATTATCCCGACAGCCTGCGCCAAGAACTTCTGAAAGAATACATCGAAGCCCTGCGCAAATACCAGCCGGTGGATGAGAGCTATTTCTATGCCCAGCTCCGTCATTTCGTACTGTTCCGCACCATGCAGGTATTGGGCGCATACGGTTTCCGCGGTTACTTCGAGAAGAAGCCCCACTTCATCCAAAGCGTGCCTTTCGCCATTGAAAACCTGCGCCAGTTGTTGCAGGAGCCTTACCCCGAATATCCGTATCTCTGTAAAGTCCTGCACAGGCTGACCGAACTGAAACAATTCACCGACGACCTGAAAAAGCGTCGTCTGGTAGTAAAAGTCACCAGTTTCGCCTATAAAAAAGGTATCCCCGAAGATTCTTCCGGCAACGGCGGCGGTTTCGTATTCGACTGCCGTGCCGTAAACAACCCTGGCAAATACGAACGTTACAAGCCTTTCACCGGCCTCGACGAACCCGTTGTCCGCTTCCTTGAAGAGGATGGGGAAATCGCCGTATTCCTCGAACACGTATATGGGCTGGTAGATGCATCCGTGAAACGGTATATGGAACGGGGATTTACCAACCTGTCCGTATGTTTCGGCTGTACAGGCGGCCAACACCGCTCCGTATATTCGGCCCAACACCTTGCCAAACACCTCAACAAGAAGTTCGGCGTACAAGTGAACCTGATACACAGAGAACAGAACATAGAACAGAATTTTAGCGCGAAACAGTAATACTGCCCGTCATCCTATTATTTTATGAAAGCAATGATATTTGCCGCCGGACTGGGAACCCGTCTTCGTCCGCTGACAGACCACACCCCAAAAGCGCTCGTCTCCGTAGCCGGAAAGCCGATGCTGGAACGGGTGATTTTACGGCTGAAAGAAGCCGGATTCAATGACATTACGGTCAATATCCACCACTTTGGAGAACAGATTATCAAGTTTCTCCGCGCCAATAACGATTTCGGCATCACTATCCACCTCAGTGACGAACGGGATATGCTGCTCGACACAGGCGGCGGGATAAAGAAAGCGCGTCCGTTTCTGGACGACAACGAACCGTTCCTGGTGCACAATGCCGACATCCTTTCCGACATCAATCTTGCAGAGCTTTACCGGCATCATCGGGAAAGCAATGCAGAGGCTACACTGCTCGTCAGTCAACGACAGACATCACGCTACCTGCTGCTGGACGATGCCAACCGCCTGCACGGCTGGATAAACAAATCCACCGGTGAAACCAAGCCCGAAGGATTCTCTTTCCAAGAAAGGCAATACAAGGAAATGGCTTTCGGTGGCATTCACGTCATATCCCCTTCCCTTTTCCGCTATATGGAAAGCAGACAATGGGAAGGGAAGTTCTCCATTATTCCTTTTTATCTATCCGTGTGCGAAACAGCCTGCATACAGGGTTATCCGCTTCAGGACCGCCGTTGGTTCGACATCGGCAAGCCGGAAACACTTGCAAAAGCAGAGGAATACTACCGATAGAAAGACAAAATGAAGAAAAAAGAAAATAATCAGGAAGAAAAAGCTGAATAATATATAAAAAGTCTTTATCTTTACCCCCGGAATTGGCAATCGGGAAGGCATATCCGCCTGCCGATGCAAGGGAATCCGGTGTAAAACCGGAGCTGTACCTGCAGCTGTAATCCTCAATAAAAGATGTTTGTATCCGCAAAAGCCACTGTCGCGGCAACGCGATGGGAAGGTAATACAAGCAGAGGAGAGCCAGAATACCTACCAACTTCCGTAACTTGAGCACTGAGCTTCCAGGATTAGAAGCGATGTCCCCTATACTGATACGATAGGATTCCTATTTTACTCTTTCGGGCCATTACCTTTTGCACACAGAAGCGAAGTGCCGTTTTGTTTTATCAACGAAAAAATCGGTAGACGATGAAGCACAAGTATTGGCTTGAAGCGGTACTGCTGTGCGGTGTGATGCAATCCGCCCCGGCACAAAGTATCCTTAAAAACAAAGATGAGAAAGAACTCTCGTTACTGCTCAACGAAGTAGTGGTAACAGGTACGGGAACCGAGCACTACCTGAAAGACGCCCCCGTGCAGACAGAGGTGCTCACGGGAAAAGCGCTGGAGCAATATCAGGCGCGCAGCATAGACGACCTTCTCAGCGGGCTCAGCCCTTCCCTCACCTTCCATGACGGCGACATGGGCAGCCATATCCAGCTCAACGGGCTGAACAACGACTATATCCTCATCATGATAAACGGCAAGCGCATGAACGGGGACATCGGCGGACAAAACGACCTCAACCAACTGAATCCCGCCAACATAGAGCGCATCGAAATCGTGAAAGGCGCCGCTTCTTCACTTTACGGCAGCGATGCCATTGCCGGAGTCATCAATATCATTACCAAACGGAGCAGAGAGAAAATGGAACTCACCAGCACCACCCGTGTGGGCGAGCATGGCGATGTACGGCAAAGCGCCAGCTTCGGCTTCAACTACGGCAAACTGAAATCGGTGACCGGTATCAACTTCCGGCACACCGACGGCTGGCGCAATACGGATATGCAATGGGATCAGAACCAACTGAAGCTCGGTTCCACCATGCTTACCGTAAACCGTTCCAGCAACTATACTCTTTCCGAGAATCTAGAATGGCAGGTAAACAGAAAACTGAACCTCACCGCCGAAGGAACGTACTACGAACGTTGGGTGATGCGTACGCACGGCCCGTGGAAGTACCTGCCCAACGACTTCTACTACCGCAACTATACTTTTGCCGCCGGAAGCAGGTACAAGCTGAACGGGCGCAACTACCTCACCGCCGACCTCTCTTACGGTCGCTACGGTTACTTCTACGACTATAAGCTGAAAGACATCACCGACTACTTCAAAGACGGCGACCGCATCACCTACTACCCCGGCCAGCGTATCAAGCAGAGCATACAGCAACAAGTGCTGGCGCAGGTAAAAGGTATCTTTTACTTCGGCGACCGGCACATCCTCAATACTGGCATAGAGTACCAGTACAACCGTCTGGAATCGCCTCACCACATAGCAGGCGACATCGCTTCCGTCTATACGCTCGCCGCCTATGCGCAGGAAGAGTGGACTGCCACAAGCAACCTTATACTGACTGCCGGCGTACGCGGCACGCAACACAAGGAAACCGGACTGAACCTCAGCCCCAAAGTATCCGCACTCTACAAAGCCGGTAACTTCAACCTGCGCGCTTCCTATGCCATGGGCTTCAAGGCGCCTACCATCAAAGAGCTTTATTATGAACACACAGGCAGCATCGGCGGCAGCTCCCTCACCGCCTATCATGGCAATACAGACCTCAAGGCGCAAACCTCACAATACACTTCCATCAGCGTGGAGTATGCAGGAAGCAAGTTCCAGGCGAGCCTGACCGGATATGCCAACTTCATCCGCAACATGATAGAGCTGGTAGAGATAAAAGTCACCCCCGAAGAAAAGCTCCTCGAAATAGAGAAAAGCAAGAAATACACCAACCTCACGAAAGCCCGCATCTATGGCATAGACTTCACCTTCAACTACCGCCCCACGAAAGACATCATGCTGGGCGGTGGGTACAGCTATGCCGATCCGAAAGCGCAGTATGCCGCCGATACGGGCGATAACTACATGAAGTACCTCTACATCGACGCCACATCCAACCATAATGCCACGCTCAACACCACCTGGCAGTACACTTGGCACTGTTACCGCTTCGGCTTGGGAGTGTACGGCCGATACCAGTCGACCCGCCACTACGTTAACGACAACGATGCCGACGGCTTCCAGACATGGCGCATCAACACCGCCCATACCCTAATGAAGATGCGGCACTGGACGCTGACAATGAACATAGGTGTAGACAACCTCTTCAACTACGTAGACCGCACTCCTTTCGGACGTAACCGGGCTACCAGCACGCCGGGAAGGAATTTCTACGCATCGGCGCTTATAAAGTTCAAGAACGGGGGCGGGGCAAAATAGAGAAAAACATCTTTTTTATTAATCAATTTACAAACAAAGTATGAAAAATTTCAAGTTTTATCTGATGGCGGCTCTCGTAGCAGCCACAACTTGCACAGGATTCACCTCCTGTAGCGATGACGACGATGCGGAAAGTACCGTAAACCCTGCAACCAGAGTAGTAGCCGAAACCAAGAAGTATGACACCGCCATCCTACTCTGTACTTTCGGAAGCACTTATAATGAGTCATTGGACGTTTACAACGAAATCATCGCCGACTTCCGGAAGCAGTTCCCTCAAACAGACATCTATATGTCTTTCACCTCACGTACCTGCATCGGCCGTGCAGAGGCTTCTACCGGCGAAGCGCGCTACAAACTGGACCAATGGCTGAAAGCCATCGGCGATGCAGGATATACACACGTAGCCGTACAGTCGCTTCACGTCATTCCCGGCGAGGAATACCTTTCTCTAATGAATACCGATATCAAGAAAAACTTTATGATTGACTGGTATCCGCACATCGACGTGCTGAAAGGCGCCAACCTGCTCTCTACCGATGATGATACGGACGAAGTGGCACAGGTCCTTTACAACCACTACAAGAACAAACTGGCTGAAAAGAAGAACATCGTTCTCCTGATGGGGCACGGTAACCCTGATGTGAACTACAATGCCAACACCAAATACTCCGAAGTCCAAACCGCCTTGCATACTCTTGCCACAAACAAGAATATCTTCGTAGGTACTGTAGACTATGGAGAAATGCTTTTCTGGCCGAAAGAAGAGGAAGAGAAAGCGGTAGACCGTATCCCGGTAGTACCTGCCGCCCAAATGATAGCCGACTATCCCGGCTGCATCTATTCGCAAGTGATGAAGTACTGCCAGGACAATAACCTGGAGCCGAATGAAGTAAACGTATACCTCGCTCCTTTCATGTCCATCGCCGGTGACCATGCCCACAACGACCTATGGGGCATCGAAGCGATAGCCGAGAACAAAGGCTTGGATAAAGTGGAACTCAATACCAACGAGTACAGTTGGCGCGAACGTCTGGAGAAAGCAGGTTTCAAGGTAGACAGAACATTTGAAGCCCATCCCGTAGGCCAAGCCGATGCCGATCACGGTATCAAAGACGGCTGCGGTATCAAGGCTCTGGGCAGCTATCCCGAAATCCGCGCAATCTGGGTGAATCACCTGAAAGAGCAATGGGATGCCGATGCCTGGGAAAACGGTGAAGGATATCAGCCGGAAGTATAACATTTGTCCTCCATTTTCTTAATTCAATAAGGGAAAAAGGAGAGGAAAAGCTGAGACAGAAAAAATATGCGGGTATTTCTCATTTTCAGGAAAATGTCGCATATTACACTAACAATCAAAGAATTAAATTAAAGACATAAAGAACACCCAAACATTTTAAGGTTCATTTTAGGGGTCACTTCCTTATTGGCCCCTAAAATGAACCTTTCACCTAAAGACAGTCAGGTAAAATAACCGACAACCCCCTTTTTGTTATCCGTCTTATAAGTTGAAAATATTCATCCCATGAGACCGGGAAAATCGTTCCGAGAGATGAAAAAATCCATCCCGCAAAACAAAGCAAATCCGTAATGCAAAGCAAATCACTCCGTAAGACCGGTTGCATTATCCCGCCCTTTCCTTTATCAATTAAAAATAAACCGCTATATTTGTCACCGCTTAGGTGATACACTCCGTTATTCCAACGAGTTGTATAAAAGGGAATCCGGTGCGAAACCGGAACAGTGCCCGCTACTGTAAAGCCACTTTGCTCCGCCTGCTTGTTGCAGCAACGGAGCATACGGAAAACATTCTTCAAAACAATGCCACTGTCTTACAGACGGCTGTTGGTGAGAGCGAACATCAGTTTGAGCCATCGCAGACCGGAGACGGGAAGGTGTGGTTTTCCGTAGGGCTGAGTCAGGAAACCTGCCTGGGCAATTACACAGTCAACGCCTTCCCGGGGTCAGGAAGACAAGTATTAATCTTACATTTTTCAATAAATGAAAACCAACTATTTATTGGCAGCCATACTGTGCTGCCTGACACCCCTGCTCCATGCCCAAACCGCATTGAGCGGAAAGGTGGTGAGCGCCGACACGAACGAGCCTCTTGCAGGGGTAAATATCCGCGTAGACAACAGTCTGACGGGATGCACCACCAACGGAAAAGGAGAATTTATCATCGACAATCTGCCCGACGGACAACACACGCTGCGCTTCTCCTACATCGGCTTCACCCCAAAAAAATACACCGCGGACGGACAAGAAGAAAACATCCTTGTAAAGCTGGAGGAGAGTTACAGCAACCTCAGCCAGGTGGTAGTGACCGGAACCGGTACGCACCGCCGCATGACAGACAGCCCCGTTCCCGTATCCGTAATCACAGCCAAAGAAATAGGCAGCGCCAACGTATCTACGCTGGAAGAAGCGCTGGTGAAGCTGACGCCCAATATCTCTTCCTACACCAACGGCATGGGCACTACCATGAGCCTGAACGGCATCAACGAGGACTACATACTGATATTGGAAAACGGCAGACGTCTGGCTGGTGAAGACCGCTACACGCGCATCAACGTGGCCAACATCAAGCGCATCGAGATACTGAACGGCGCGGCATCCGCCCTATACGGAAGCGATGCCATAGGCGGTGTTATCAACATCATCACGGACGATGCCCGGAACACCGTGAACGTATCCAGCTATACTCACTACTCCGGTGAGGGACGACTGACGGAGAGCGTCAATGCCGATGTCAATGCAGGCAAGTTCTCCTCTTATACTTCCTACCAGCGCCGTCAGACAGGAAGCTGGCAGAACAACAACATTGACGAGAACGGCTACGAAACGGGACGCCCTACTTCCGTAGGCTTCTACTCCAACACCGTAAACCAGCGTTTCGTGTTCAATGCCACAGACAAACTATCGTTCTACGCGCGCGGTACTTATTTTGATAACAAACCCCGCCGTCCGCAGGACGCCACCTACTATGCCAAAAGTAAAGGCCAGTTCGTACAGAAAGACGCCTATACCTACAATCTGAAACACGAGACCTATACCTATGGCGCCGGCATGAAGTACATGATAAACCGTTCGGCTTACATCGATGCAGAGTTCTACTCGGACAATTACTCGTCGAACTATATGTACTTCAAGAAGTCGGGCAACTATCTGCCGGGCGACCGGGTGACCCGCAAACAAGTGCGATACTACAACGGAAACATCAAGGGTATTTTCCGCCTGGGCAGCCGCAACAAACTGTCTGCCGGCGTAGAATACGTAAACGAGGGGCTGGAGAGCGAATCGGACAACATCGACTCCCGCCACATGTACACCCTCGCTTTCTACGCACAGGATGAAATAAAGCTGCCCCTGAACCTGCAAGCCGTACTGGGCATACGCTACATCTACAACGAGAACTTCAAGAATTATGCCACTCCCAACGTATCGCTGATGTACAAGCTCGGCGGACTGAACCTGCGTGCCGCCTACGCGGCAGGCTTCCGCACGCCTACCTTGTCGCAACTTTACGCCACCGACGAATCCAAGACCAGCAACCGCTACACCACGGGCAACATCGGTTTGAAACCAGAAAAGAACAACTTCTACTCGCTGAATGCGGAGTACAACTACCGCCGGCTCTCCGTGTCCGTCACCGGGTTCATCAACAACATCCGCGACATGATAAACTACCGCACCCTCTCCGATCAGGAGATACACGACATGGGACTGGACGACAAGCACGCCACCTTCGACGAGATACGTCAGCGCGACAACGTGGACAAAGCCAAGACCAAAGGCATCAGCCTGAACGCCAGCCTGAACCTAGGCGCGGGCTTCAGGGCAGGCGGCGGATACACGTACATGGACACCGAGGCCAAGCAGTTGCAAGCCGACGGCAGTTACAAAGTGTCGCCCATAGACAAAAGCGTCAGGCACATGGGGAACATCAACGGCCAGTGGGAACACGCCTGGAGCTTCTACCGCCTGAACGTAAACGTGCACGGACACCTGCAAGGCGAACGCTACTCGCAAACGTACGGTTACGCTCCCAAATTCCAGCAATGGGATTTGAATACCCGCCACACCTTCAACCTACAATCCGTGGTTCTGGAACCGGGCGTAGGTATCGAGAATATCTTCGACAAGAAAGATGACCGCCCCTGGAACAATAACTTCTCCACGCTCAGCCCGGGACGCTCGGTATACGTGAGTTTGTCGGTACGGTTTAAGAAATAAAAAAACAGCAATCATTTTTACAAAACAGTAATTACTTTTATTTATGAAAACATCTCTCCTTTCCCTGCTCCTTGCCATTTCTCTCTTCTGCTCCGCTCACGAAGGGGGAAACTTCGTGTCGAGCGATATGCTTGCAAGCATGAAACCTGGCGAAAAGGCCGCATTGCTTATGGTACACTTCGGCACGACGCACGATGATACACGTACGCAGACGATTGATGCTATCAATGCCCAAGCACGCAAGGCTTTTCCCGACCTGGAGTTTCGCGAAGCCTATACTTCGCGCATCATCATACGCCGCCTCAAGACACGCGGCGTTGTCAAAAATACCCCGCTGGATGCGCTACTCCAACTGCGTGGAGAGGGCTACACACACATTATTGTGCAAAGTACCAATATCATTGACGGTGTGGAAATGGAGTCGCTCCGCCGTGATGTGGAAAGCGTACTGCCTTTCTTCAAGGAGATACGCGTAGGCACTCCCCTACTCTATTCGGTGGAAGATGCGGAAAAAGTAACTGATATTTTAGGACAACGCCTCAATGCTTCGGTGCAGCAGAGTGCAAAGAAAAAGGGTAAAGAACACTTCGTATTGGTAGGGCATGGCACTTATACGCCCGGTACTGCTACATACAGTCAGATGGACTATATGCTGAAAGTAGCCGGATTCGGTAACTTCCATGTGGGGACCATCGAAGGCTATCCCACCTTTGAAACCATGTTGGCACAACTGAAAGCGGCCAAAGCAAAGAGTGTGACACTCGTTCCTTTTATGTTTGTAGCCGGCGACCACGCCAAAAACGATATTGCCGGAGAATGGCGGGAGATGCTTGAAAAAGAAGGTTATACCGTTCATGTGCGCATGGAAGGTTTAGGGCAAATCCCTGAAATACAAAAGATATTCGTAGACCATATCCGCTTCGGACTGAAGCACCGCACACAGGGCATCATGGAAAAGAAAGCGGTATATGCGGCAGGGGAAAAAAACGAGTGAGAAAGTCACCTTTTCATGCCATAATGTGATAAATAGAATGTATCTTTGTGAACTGCAGGCGTAACACTTACCATGCTCTGCAGAACAGACAGCAATAAGTCAGATAGCAAATGAAACAACCCAAAATAATCATCGCCGGCATCGGTCCGGGCAATAAGCAAGACATAACACCCGCTGTTGTTGCCGCTTTACAGGAAGCGGATGCAGTGGTGGGCTATAAATACTATTTCCGCTTTGTCACTCCGTACCTGCGCCCCGATACGGAATGTATAGATACAGGAATGAAACGCGAACGTATCCGCGCCGAGCAAGCTTTCGAGCTGGCGGAGCAGGGAAAAACGGTGTGCGTCATCAGTTCGGGCGATGCAGGGATTTACGGTATGACGCCGCTTGTGTATGAAATGAAGCGGGAACGGAACAGTAACGCAGAGATTATTTCCCTGCCCGGTATCAGCGCATTCCAGAAAGCGGCTTCCCTGCTGGGAGCTCCTGTGGGACATGACTTCTGCGTTATCTCCCTCTCAGACCTGATGACCCCGTGGGAACGCATCGAGAAACGTATCATTGCCGCTGCCGCAGCCGATTTCGTGACAGCCGTCTACAATCCCAAAAGTGAAGGCCGCTATTGGCAACTTTACCGGCTGAAAGAGTTATTCCTGCAAGAAGGACGTTCACCACAGACCCCCGTAGGCTATGTACGCCAGGCAGGGCGTCCCGAACAGGAAGTGCACATAACGACGCTGGAAGCGTTCGACCCCGAAAAGACGGATATGTTTACCGTAGTACTGATAGGCAACTCGCAATCGTACGAATGGAACGGTACGATGATTACTCCGCGGGGATATTACCGGGAGGAGGTTGCGACCGGGAATACCCAGTATGGAGCTAGTAAAGGGCAGGACATCATGATACGGAGCTTCCGTACCATCGAGAAAGAGCTCAGGAACCGGGACATTCCCCTCGACCATAAATGGGCGTTGCTACACGCCATCCACACCACCGCAGATTTTGAAATGGAAAAGCTGTTGCACACAGACGAAAAAGCAGTGGAAACACTATATCAAGGTATCATCGGGAAACGCATACGGACCATCGTTACCGACGTGACAATGGCTGCCAGCGGCATTCGTAAAGGAGCTTTGGAACGTTTGGGCGTAAAGGTGAAATGCTATCTCGGCGATCCCCGTACCGCAGCAATGGCAACGGAGAAAGGCATCACCCGCACACAAGCGGGCACACGCCTTGCCGTTGAAGACCATCCAGACGCCCTTTTTGTATTCGGCAACGCTCCGACAGCATTAATGGAACTATGCGATCTTATACGCAAAGGAAAAGCGCATCCGGCTGGGATTATCGCCGCTCCGGTGGGCTTCGTACACGTACAGGAGTCCAAGCACATGACAAAGCCTTTCACCGCCATCCCTAAAATAATTGTAGAAGGACGCAAAGGCGGAAGCAACCTTGCTGCAACATTAGTAAACGCCGTTTTGTGCTACAATGATGCGGAACAGTTACGACCAGGACGAGACGTGTGAAACAACGATTAAGAATTAACGATTAGTGGTAAGCGAATGGTTATACAACGAAAATTTATCATTATAGGAACGGACGATAACCGGACGCCTTTCTTTCCGCCGGAAGTATTGGAACACATACGGCACGGGAAAGTATTTTCGGGGGGAGTGCGGCACAAAGAAATTGTCGGAAACTTGTTGCCGGATGATGCGGAATGGATTTCCATTACCGTACCATTGGACAACGTATTCTCACAATATGAGAAAGTGTTCAGCAGTAACGGATACGGACAAACGGATGCCGTCCCCCGGCAAATTATCGTTTTCGCTTCGGGCGACCCGCTGTTCTTCGGCTTTGCCAATACGGTGAAACGGAAATTGCCGGATGCTGAAATCAAGCTATACCCCTCTTTCAATTCTCTCCAAACATTAGCACACCGCCTCGTAATGCCTTATGACGATATGCGAACCGTTTCGCTGACGGGACGTCCCTGGAATGAATTCGACCGCGCCCTGATTGAACGCGCTCCCAAGATAGGCATCCTTACCGACCGGGAACATACGCCCGCCACAATCGCAGCCCGCATGCTGGAATACGGATACGACCGTTACACCATGTATGTAGGCGAGCATCTTGGCAACCCCGAAAAAGAACGCATCCGCCACATGACACTACAGGAAGCAACGCAAGGCGGATTCGAGCATCCCAACAACCTGTTGCTTTGCGCCACCTCTTTTCCCGAAGCCCGCCCTTTTGGTATCCCCGACGAACAATTCGCACATTTGGACGGACGTACCCGTATGATAACCAAAGCACCTATCCGCCTGCTTACGTTACAAGCGCTGGAACTGAACCACCGCCGTGTATTCTGGGATATCGGTTTCTGCACCGGGTCGGTTTCCATTGAAGCCCGGCTGCAATTCCCTCACCTCACGGTCGTTTCCTTTGAGGTACGTGCCGAGGGCGAAGAACTGATGAACATCAACAGCCGCCGCTTCGGTACGCCGGGCATTACGGCAATCACAGGCGATTTCCTGCAAACGGCGACCGATACTCTCCCCCGTCCCGATGCCGTCTTCATAGGCGGGCACGGCGGACATCTGCCGGAAATGCTGATGAAGATAAAGGAAGCGTTACAGCCCGACGGTTGTATCGTTTTTAACTCCGTATCGGCAGACAGTAAAAAAGTATTCATGGAAGGAGCCGGAGCCGCCGGGCTGATACTGCATCCGTCAGCACGCATCGCACTGAATGATTATAACCCTATTGAAATCATGAAAGCAACACTTTCATAAAATAACAAGACAAGCTATATTCATTATAAAAACAAATAACCTGTATGAAAACAGAAACATCCCACATAAAGACGGCCATCATGCTCGTTTCGGAAACCGGAATGGCTTCCGCCCGGCTGTTGCTCAAAGAATTTCCCGAAGCGGAGATTTTCACTCCCCGCTATGAAAGCGGATGTACGCACATCGAATCGACCGGCAGTTTCACTGTCAAGAATTTCAATCGTTACGACGCGTTTATCTTTATCGGAGCCTTAGGCATCTGCGTACGTTCCATCGCCCCTTGCGTGAAGGACAAGTACACAGACCCTGCCGTAATTTGCGTGGACAGCATAGGTAAACATGCCATTTCCGTCCTTTCCGGACATATCGGCGGAGCCAACGAACTGACCGAGACAGTGGCCGGTGCATTGGGAGCCGAACCCGTGATAACCACTCAAAGCGACCTTACCGGACTGTGGGCATTGGACAAACTTCCCCAACGCTTCGGCTGGTCTCCGACCATCTGTGTGAGCCCTTCCACCCACCTGCTGGCAGGGCTTACCCAAACTCCCGACGACCAGATGAAGGCGTGCATGAACGAGGCTATCAGCCTTTTTGTAACCGGACAGCCTACCGCATTGCTGTTGGAAATCCGCGACAAAGGAACCGACTGGATGGAAGCGAACCTTCCCCCTCATGTAGAGGTGTTCTATCAGATGAAAGACATCAAATTATCCCGCTTCAAGCTGGTACTGATCGTCTCTCCGCGAATACATTATATAAAGGACATACCGTCCATCTGCTATGTGCCGCGCGTGGTGCACGTCGGCATCGGACTTGCCCGGCAGGCAAGCCCCACGAGAAAAGTTGTGAAAGGCATTATAGAAAAGCTGGAAGAGTACAACATCTCCCCGCAATCCATCATAACCATATCTACGATTAACGTCAAGCGTGACGAACCGGTAGTGAAATCGCTCCAAAAGGAATACGAAGTCTTCTTCTATACGGCCGAGGAACTGGCGACAATGGACGTGCCCCACCCCAGCAAAACAGTGATGAAGCACATGGGTACGCCCAGTGTAAGCGAGGCAGCCGCATTGCTGTCCTCCGGAAATAGCCAACTGATAATGCCGAAATGCAAAGGCGAGAACTATACGGTAGCCGCCACCCTGGACATCTGCGCCCAGCGCCGGGGGCACATCGAGATTGTAGGTGCAGGTCCCGGCGACCCTGACCTTATCTCCGTGCGAGGACGGGCGATGCTGGAAAAGGCAGACCTCATCCTCTATGCAGGCAGCCTCGTGCCTCGTGAACTGACACTTTGCGCCAAACCGGGCGCAACAGTCCGCAGCTCCGCTTCCATGGATTTGGAAGAACAGTTTGCACTGATGAAAGAGTTCTACGACCAAGGAAAGTTCATCGTACGCCTGCATACGGGTGACCCCTGCATCTATGGTGCGATACAGGAACAGATGAACTACTTCGACCGATACGGCATGAGTTATCATATCACTCCGGGCATATCTTCTTTCCAGGCAGCAGCGGCGGCTTTAAAGTCGCAGTTCACCATCCCGGAGAAAGTACAGAGCATCATACTGACCCGCGGTGAAGGACGGACACCCATGCCCGAACGGGAAAAATTACATCTCATGGCACGCTCGCAAAGCACCATGTGCATCTTCCTTAGCGCAAGCATTGCAGAACAAGTGCAGGCGGAACTTCTACAGGAGTATCCCGAAACAACCCCCGTAGCCGTATGCTATCACCTCACCTGGCCGGACGAACGCATCTTCCGGGGAGAGCTGAAAGACCTTGCACGGATAGTAAAAGAAAATAACCTGACCCTGACAACCATGATTGTCGTAGGCGAGGCTATCGGCAATCGCAAAGGACTGTCGCGACTGTATGCACACGAATTCAAACACTTATTCAGAAAATAAAAAATGATATTAGTATTAGGCGGTACAACCGAAGGACGCATAGCCGTCCAAACACTTGAGGAAGCTGGAAAGCCCTTCTATTATTCAACCAAGGGCAATGAACAAGAAGTTCCTCTGCATAACGGCATCCGCCTGCAAGGTGGCATGGATAAAGATAGTCTGGAGTCTTTCTGCCGTAAAGAGAACATCTCGCTGCTGATAGACGCAGCGCACCCTTTTGCCGAAGAGCTGCACAGGAACGTCAGTGAAACTGCTGACATACTTCAGATTCCGGTCATCCGTTATGAACGCATTTACCCCCGTATAGAGAATAATGAAGGCATTGTATGGTGCGACAATTATGAAGACGCTGTCCGCCAAATAAAAAAGGAAGAAGTCTATATAATACTGGCACTGACAGGAGTAAACAGCATAAGCAAACTGAAAGCGCTATGGATGGAAAGCAGCCGTTGCTATTTCCGTATTCTCGACCGTGAAAGTTCACGCGAATCAGCGAGAAACCAGGGATTCCCCGAAGAATATTTACGTTACTACCATACCGGAGAAGACGAACGCCTATTGATGCAGCAAATACGCCCCGAAGCTGTCATCCTCAAAGAGAGCGGTGCTTCCGGCGGATTTTCCGAAAAACTAAAAGCAGCTCAGGAACTGGGCATTCGCAT
>OGPM01001724.1_pt1 | contig 17230 bp, 12 predicted proteins | sample 1552961 | NCBI WGS metagenome assembly OGPM01 (sample SAMEA2580304, study PRJEB22360) | human gut metagenome | biome: human gut; feature: human-associated habitat; material: faeces | place: Denmark | collected 2008/2010
CGTCGAGCACGTGGAGAAGACTCGCTCGAGCGGCTCGCCGCCCTCACTAAACGTGAGCGTTCGCTCGCCGAACTCATTGCGCTCGGCCTCACGAACCGCGAAGCGGCTGAACACAGCGGCATTGCACAGCGTACGATGGAAGTGCACCGAGCAAACATTCTGCGCAAACTCGGCGTCAAAACGCCCGAAGATATTCGGCGGCTGCTTGAGATGGCTGCCGCCGAAAAATCGTAGTTCACCGCTGATCTTTGAGCTCGGGAAAGAGCACGTCGGAATAGCCGAAGTGCGTCCAGTCCTTGATGCGCATCGGATAGACGATGCCTTTTAGGTGGTCAAACTCATGCTGCACCACTCGGGCATGAAACCCTTCAGCTTCTCGCTCGATGGTCTCGCCGTCAAGTCCAAAGCCGGTGTAGTGAATTCGCCTGGCACGAGGCACAACCCCGCGCATGCCGGGGACGGAGAGGCACCCCTCCCAGCCGTCCTCCCAATCATCAGCGGTGCCTTCGAGCAGCAGTTCGACGGTGGGGTTGATGAGCACGGTCTGCGGCACCGCCGGCGCATCCGGGTAGCGGCTCGACGCTTCAAAACCAAAACAAATGATGCGCTCACTCACGCCCACCTGAGGCGCGGCAATGCCGACGCCGCCCTCGGCATGCATGGTGTCCCACATATCCGCAACGAGCTTTCGGAGTCTGGGGCTCCCGAAATCCCGAACCGGCAGTGCCTCCTTCATGAGCACGGGTTCCCCAAGACGCATGACTTCCAAAACCATATCGGCAGCTCCTCCAATGAGATCTGGTGTTAAGCCCGCACGTCAAGGATGCGCACGGCTTCTTCAACGACATCTACGGCACTTTTAGCTGCACGGTCAGCCGCGTCCTTCAAGGCTTCAAAGCGAATCGCGCGTTTGGATTCCCGCAGGCCTGCAGCGGAATTGACGATCGGGCAGATGGCGGCATAGGGGAGATCAAGCTCACGGGCCAAAGCGCATTCCGGATAGGCCGTCATGCCGATGACATTAGCGCCGTCACGCGCATAGCGGGCGACTTCCGCAGCGGTTTCAAGGCGCGGTCCCTGGGTGCAGGCATAAACGCCGTCGGCCACGATGGTTTTTCCCAGACGGCGGGCGGCACTGATGAGGAGCGACGAGAGCGCTTGGTCAAAAGGCATGGTGAAGTCAATGTGCTTCACGCCGGCGTCCGGCGAATCATAGTAAGTGCATTCGCGGCCCCAGGTATAGTCGATCAGCTGGTCGGGCACCATCAAGTCGCCCGGCAGGAGCGCTTCGCCGATGCCGCCCACGGTCGCAACGCCGATGATGCCTTCAACGCCCGCACGCTGGAGTGCCCAGATGTTGGCTCGGTAGGGAACGCGATGAGGCGCGTACTCATGGTGCACGCCGTGGCGGCGCAGGAAGACAATTGGGCGGCTCCCCAGTCGCCCGAAAATAAGCGGGGCGGAAGGCCGTCCGTAGGGTGTCTCCATGTCGATTTCTTCGGGATCTTCAATGATCCCGGGACGGTCAAATCCAGTTCCGCCGATGAGTGCGAGCATGATCAATCCTTTTTTTCGAGTTCTGCGGGAAGCGTGCCGCCTAGGAGCACGAGGAGCTTTGCTTCGTCAATGACAGGGATGCCGAGTTCCTCGGCTTTGCTCAGTTTGCTGCCGGCGTCGGCCCCAGCGACCACGCACCACGTGCGGCGGCTTACCGATCCGGCAACTTTTGCTCCCTGTGCGGTGAGTCGGTCCTTGGCCTCGTCACGGCTCAGTGTCGGCAGTGTGCCGGTGAGCACAAAGGTTTTTCCGGAGACCAGACTCGGCGCGGTCTTTTCGACCGCGGGCCAGCAAATGCCGCGGGCGATGAGCGCATCAATAACGGTGCGGTTGTGCGGTTCGCGAAAGAACGCATAGATGCTTTCGGCCACCACTTCGCCGACATCGGGTACGCCGGTAAGCGCTTCCATGGAGGCATTTTCAATGGCGCTCAGCGTGCCGAAATGGTTGGCAAGTCCGAGCGCCGTGGCTTCGCCGACATGGCGGCAGCCAAGCGCAAAGACGAAGCGGGCGAGCGTGGTATGGGTGCTCGCCTGAATGCTGGCGAGCAGGTTGGCGGCGGCCTTGGGTCCCATGCGTTTTTCGGGTTTTTCACTTCCGGCAGTCGCCGTCGTGGGGGCGGTGAGGGCTTCGAGCGTCAGACCAAAGAGGTCGGCAGGCGTCTTCACGAGGCCTTCATCAACGAGCATGTCGACGATTTTTTCGCCCAGACCGTCAATCCCCATGGCGCGGCGAGCAGCGAAATGCACAATGGAAAGCTTCATCTGCGCGGGACAGACGAGGCCGCCCGTGCAGCGCATGTCTTTTTCTTCTTCATCCCGAATGACAGCACTGCCGCAGATTGGGCAGACATGAGGCATCTCGAAAACCTTGGTGCCTGCCGGCCGGCGCTCTTTGACGACGCGCAGAATCTCCGGAATGACGTCGCCCGCCCGGCGCAGCACAACAGTGTCGCCTACGCGCAGGTCGAGGTCTTTCACCACATGATCTTCATTGTGGAGCGTTGCGTTGGAAACCGTGACGCCGCCCACATAGACCGGCGCGAGACGTGCGACCGGCGTGAGCCGGCCGGTGCGGCCCACCTGCACGTCAATGCCGAGCACTTGGGTGAGCACCTCTTCAGGAGGGTATTTGTGCGCGCACGCCCAGCGCGGTTCTCGGGCAATGAAGCCAAGCTCTTCTTCAAGTTCGAGGCTGTTGACTTTATAGACCACGCCGTCGATTTCAAAGGGAAGCGACGCACGGGCCGCCGCAACTTTGTCGTGGAAGGCGGCGAGTGCTTCGGGCCCCTTGACGACCTCGCGCATGTGCGCAACGGGAAACCCCAGCTCTGCGAAACGGTCCAGTACGCCCGACTGCGTCTTGGCAAAGGGTTCAGAGACTTCGCCCAGTGAGTAGGCATAGAAGTGAAGGGTGCGCTGAGCCGTTACGCTCGAGTCAAGCTGGCGCAGCGACCCAGCAGCGGCGTTGCGCGGGTTGGCAAACGGTTTTTCGCCGGCTGCTTCCTGTCGGACATTGAGGGCCAGAAAGTCGGCCTTATGCATGATGCATTCGCCGCGAACTTCCAGAATATCGGGCACTTTGCCGTTGAGACGAAGCGGAATGGTGCGGATCGTGCGGACATTGGCCGTCACGTCTTCGCCCTCAACGCCGTCGCCGCGAGTGGAGGCTTCTGTCAAGACGCCTTTTTCATAACGCAGATTGGTCGCCAGACCGTCGAACTTCAATTCGCAGTCGTATTCGACGGGCGGGTCTTCCGGCGAAAGGCCCAGAGCTGAACGCACGCGTTCATCAAAGGCGGCTGCCCCGGCTGCCGAAAAGTCGGTTTCCGTATGGATGGAGAGCATCGGCACGTCATGGCGCACTTTCTTGAATCCGGTGCGGACCGCGCCCCCTACGCGCAAAGTGGGAGAGGTGCGGCTTTTGAGTTCAGGAAAGCGGGCTTCAAGCGCCTTCAGTTCATTAAACGCCCGGTCGTATTCCGCATCGGGCACGCTCGGCTCATCAAGCACGTAGTACTCATAGTTCCAGCGTTCAAGCTCAGTTTCGAGCTCATGCATGCGCGCGGGCGCTTGGTCGGGCGAAAGCACTTGAGCGTCGCCGCCGAAAAAGGAAGCCTGCGCGGGGGACGCCGCTCCCGAGGCTGGGGCAGCGGCGGCTTTGCCGGTTTTGCGGGTTCGCTGCGGTTTTGCTTTGACGGGCGCGGCTTCTTCGTTGTCGTTAAATAGAGAGGTCATCATGAAAATCTGCTCGGGGCAAACGAGGACGTTTGTCAGTCGTATTCAGTTGTGCTCAATGAAAAGGCCGTCCGACAATCGATATGGCAGTCGACAGTCGGGCGGCCTCGTGCGGAGTGCTTCGTGAATGGTTTCGCTTTAATGCGAGAAGAGAAGCTTGGCGCGCTCGGAGGCCGGCGTGACGCCGCCAGCGGACATGAGCTTCGCCTGCGAGGCGATCTTTTCGGCAATTTGCATGGCGCCGCCCGCATCAATCGGACGCGCTGCGCAGTCGGTCCAGATGCCGTTCAGGGCGGCGGAGAGACTGTTTGCGATGGCAAAGAAGCGCTTCAGGTCGCCGCGGGCCAGATTGGCGAGCGGAAGGGAAAGTGCCAGCGTGAGCGACTTGGTCTGATTGGGACCGAAGGCGAGCGTCATTACGGGGTCGATGTCGTCGACCGCGAGACGAAGCTCCCAGCGGCCGCTCGCCGCAGCAAAGACGGCGTCGAGCGAGAAGTTTTCTTCGGCTTCGCCGCGCGGAACAATGCGGACCTCAACGGCACGATCGTAGTATTTGATAAAGCGCTTGAGGTCTGCAGAACGCTTGACGGCGTCTTCGGGCTCCATCTCCCGACGCAGCGCCACTTCGTTTTGCGCAGCGGACTGCTCGAGCACTTGGAAGAAGCGCGATGCGGCGACGTCGTCGAGCTGTGCGGCGCGGTTGGCGAGCACCACAGCGGCTACAACGTGGCGGGCGGGGCCCGTCAGTTCGCCGGAATCGTAATAAAGACCGTCACGCGAGGACTGCGCCCAGATGCGCACAAGAAGCGGCAGCTGAAGGCGGTCCACCTCGAGTTTGAGGCTCTGTACGCCCCCCAAGGCGAACTGCATGCCTTCCCGCGGCGCAATGTCAAGGATCCATTCGATCATGCTGTCGACCGGGGGCTCTGCCGGATGGCGCTCTGAGCTTTCAGGTTCCGCGGCTTGAGCAGCGGCCTGAGCTTCCGCCTCGTCAGCAGCGCGCTGCGCTTCTTCCTCTGCTTCGAGCTGGCGGTAGATGGGCGGCTCATCCGAAGGCGATTGGGGCTCAAAAAGCTCCGATTCTTTCGAGGGCTTCGCAGCATCGGGATTAAACACCGGCTCCATAGGGGCGGCAGCGCTGGCCGCCGGCTTTGGCGCCGGGGCGTCAGGCGCAGGGCGCATGGCGGCGCCCCCCGCCACTAACGGATCGTCCATGGGGATTGGACGGAGTTTTTCCCCGGCCTCGCGGGCGCGACGTTCGTCGCGCCGGCCGCGAAGAATGATATAGACGGCGCAGACTGCTGCGACGACGATGATGGGAATAATGATTTCCAACGAAAACATGGCCCCTTGTACTCCGCGTGATGCCGAGGTTTTATAGAACTTTTTATTGTACGCACTCTATATAAAAACGTGCGGCAGAGATTCTGCCGGAACCGATGTGCGGGCGGGTAATGATGAGCCCCGAGGAGATGAAAACTTGATTTCATTCGGCTCTACGTAGTGGAACCTCGGGAGAAAAATGCGCGGCACGGAAAAACAAAGACGCCGAGCCAAAAACGATCGGCGCCGGACCATCCGTTGACCGATGGGGCAGTTCCCGCTTGCATCAAAGCATAGACGGCAAGCTGCCCATCGGTCCGCAACAGGAGAAACCAAAAAAATGAAGACCCCCGCACTGAGCCGCCGCTCGCTTTTGAAAACTGCCGCCGCTGCCGGCGCCGCCGCTTCCGTGCCGACCTTAGCGTCGAGCGCTGCGCTCGAGCCCGCTGCTGAGACCGGACACATCCGCAACTTCGACATGATCGAAGCCTTCTACCGCGAATATCCGAAAAAACTCGCGGCGGTTCGCGGACATCTCGGCCGCCCGCTCACGCTCGCGGAAAAAATCCTCTACACGCATCTCTATCATCCCGAAGAAATGCGCGAATTTAAGCGCGGCGCGGACTACGTCGAACTCCGCCCGGATCGTGCAGGCACGCACGACATTGGCGGCCCGATGGCCATTATTCAGTTCCTTTCATCGGGCAAGGACCGCATTGCGCTGCCCGCGGCGATTGTCTGTGACCACTTGGTGATGGCCAACGCAGGTGCGATTCCTGACTTGAAGGTTGCCGATAAGTCGAACTACGAAACGTACGATTTCCTCGCCCGCGCTGCCAAGCGCTACGGGTTTGACTTCTGGCCTGCGGGTGCGGGCATTTGCCACCAGGTTTTCCTCGAGAACTACAACTTCCCGGGCGGCATGATGCTCGTTACCGACAGCCACACGCCTACTGCGGGCGGTCTCGGCATGCTGGCGATCGGCGTGGGCGGCGCTGACTTGGTCGACGGCCTCATGGGCATGGAGTGGGAACTCAAGATGCCTAAACTCATCGGCGTGAAGCTCACCGGCCGCCTGCAAGGCTGGGCCTCTCCGAAGGATGTGATTCTGAAGCTGACGGGCATCCTTTCAACGAAGGGCGGCACCAACGCCATCATCGAATTCTTCGGCGAAGGCACGGAATCCCTCTCCGCAACCGGCAAGGCCACGATCTGCAACATGGGTGCGGAAACGGGCGCCACCACGTCGATCTTCCCGTTTGATGCTGCCATGGAGCGCTATCTCGTCTCTACGGGCCGTCAGGCTGTGGTCGACCTCGCCCGCGGCGTTGCCAAGGATTTGAAGGCTGACCCTGAAGTCGTCGCCGATCCGGCGAAATACTATGACCGCGTGGTGGAAATCGACTTGTCGACGCTCGAACCCCATATCAACGGTCCGTTCTCGCCCGATGCCGCGATGCCGATTTCGACGGTTGCTGCCAAGGCCAAGGAAAAAGGCTTCCCGCAGAAGCTCGAAGTTGCGCTGATTGGTTCCTGCACGAATTCGTCCTACGAAGACATTACGCGCGCAGCCTCGGTTGCCAAGGAAATGATCGACAAGGGCATTGAGGTGAAAACCCCGATCATGGTTGTCCCCGGTTCGGTCCGCATCTTCCAGATGCTCGAACGCGACGGTCTTTTGGACGTCTTCCGCAAGCTCAATGCGACGGTGCTTGCGACGGCCTGCGGCCCCTGCATTGGTCAGTGGCATCGTACGACGGGCGACATGACGCGTCCCAATTCCATCATCGAGTCCTTCAACCGCAATTTCGCCGGCCGCAACGACGGCAGCACCAAGACCAACGCATTCCTCGCCTCACCCGAAATCGTCATGGCTATGGCTGCAGAAGGCGACATCACCTTTAATCCGCTCGCCGGAACGCTGAGAAGCCGCACCGGTCAGAATGTCAAGCTCGCCGAACCCAAGGGCGAAGAGCTGCCTAAGCAAGGCTTCGTCAAGGAAGTGGCCGGCTGCGTCCTGCCGACCTACGAAAAGATCGATATGGCGGTGAGCCCCACCAATGAACGCATTCAGCTCCTCAGCCCCTTCAAACCTTGGGACGGCAAGGACTTCGTCGCGCTTCCGCTCCTCATCAAAGTGAAGGGCAAGTGCACAACCGACCACATCAGCCCGGGCGGCAAGTGGCTGCCCTATCGCGGCAATATCGACCGCATTTCCGACAATCTGCTCGAACGCGGCATCAATGCCTTTAACGGACAGGCCGGCAAGGTTTGGAATACCGAAACGAAGGCCTACGATACGCCCGCCAAGGTGGCCCGCTATTACAAGAACCACCATGTGGCATCCGTGATCGTCGGTGACGACAACTACGGCGAAGGGTCGTCGCGCGAACACGCTGCGATGGAGCCGCGCTACCTCGACGTTGCCGTCGTGCTCGCCAAGAGCCTCGCCCGCATTCACGAATCCAACCTTAAGAAACAGGGCATTCTCGCGCTGACGTTTGCAGATCCCGCCGACTACGACAAGATCCGCGAAAAAGATCGTATTTCGGTCCTTGGCCTCTCTGAAATCGCTCCGAATAAGACCGTTGTGATTGAGCTCACGCACGAAGACGGCTCCAAGGAACGCTTTGAAGCCCGTCATTCCTATAACGCCAAGCAGCTTGCCTGGTGGCGCGCCGGCAGCGCCCTCAACTGGGTGGTTGCTCAGGAAAAGGCTGAGCAGTCCGGCGCCCGCAAGGCCTAACTGGAAGGATCTCCGGCAGAAATCCCCCGCTGCTCAACGGAGATCCGTCCCCGCCGCCGTCGTTCAATCGTTTCCGTGTTTTTTGGACGACGGCGGGTTTTCTGACGGCAGTCTGAAGGCTCTTTGATCCAGTACGCAGGTACGTAGTGGTTTTAAAGCGTCATCATGCCGCCGTGGGAGAAGTGCGCCTCAGGCGCCCTCCAAAAAAACTCAAAACAACCCATCTAAAGTCCGGACCTCAAGACCCCGCCGCCCATGTTTATGGATGGCTGCCGCTGCTCGACCGCTTTCGGGCCGGCCGTAAGCCCGGACTGCTTCAATAGGAGAAAGCAATGTCCGACATGGATATGAGCCGCCGTGGTCTTCTGAAGACCTCGCTCTTCGGCGCTGCCGCCGCCGGTATGACCGGAATCGCCGCGGCTGCTGAAGCCAAGTCCAGCAAGAAAGCCCCGGTTTATGACGCGATCGTCGTGGGCGCGGGTCCCGCAGGCCTGATCACCGCCATCACCGCCCACGACTTGGGCGCCAAGGTGGTGCTCTTTGAAAAACGCGACCGTCCGGACGGCAATGCCATTTACGCGCTGGGCTCGGTTTGCGGCTGGGGTTCGCGTCATCAGAAGGAGCAGGGTATCGAAGATACGGCTGAAGCCTTCTACGCCATGATGATGGATGTTTCTAAGCAGATGGGTGATAAGGCCCTTAACCGCACCTATACGGACAACATCTCCGAAGGTATCGACTGGCTCGAAAAGGAAGGCGTGAAGTTCGGCAAGATCAAGCCCATGCCTTATCCCCGTCTCGGCCGTACCTGCCGAGTGCTGGGCGAAGGTCTCACGGGCGGCTCCCGCCTCGTGCAGACGCTTCTCGCTGCCGCCAAGAAGCGCGGCATTGAAATCCTCTACGAACACAAGGTAATTGAGCTTCTCCATGACGATCATTTCAGCGTCACGGGCGTGAAGACGCTCTCGGACGAAGGCCAGAAAGAATGGCTTTCGAAGGGCGGCGTCTGCTTGACGACGGGCGGCTTCTCGGCGAACCCCGAAATGGTGGACCGCTACATCGGCGGCTGGGCCACCCGCATGGTGCTGCGCGGTTCGCGGTCAACGACCGGCGAAAACATTTCGCTCGCGCTGCCGCTCTATGCCAAATTCGTCAACATGGACCAGTTCCACTGCGGTCCGATCGTCGGCATCACGCATGTGAATCCGGCCGACGTGCTCAATTCCGGCTATGGCGTTCAGGTGAACACCTCCGGCAAGCGCTTCATGGACGAAAACAACACCTATGTTGTCAAGGCCCGCACGACGGCGCTTCAGACGCTCGACAACCAGGCCTGGGTGATCGTCGACAGCGAATGCCCCGTGCTCGACAAGGTCATTGCCAAGTTCGATCGCCTCCACAGCCCCTACGGCAAGGCCGATACGATTGAAGAACTCTGCAAACAGGTGAACCTCCCCGAAAAGAACGTGGTCAAGGAAGTGAAGGCCTACAACGACGCCCTTGCTGCCGGCAAGCTCGAAGAAATGGTTCCGCCCTGCACGTACAAAAAGCCCCATCCCGTTGCCAAGGCTCCGTTCTACGCCGTTCCGTTCCAGGGCGGCATGACGGCCACCTTCGGCGGCCCGCTCATCAACACCAAGGCTGAAATTCAGAGCCTTGACGGCGGCAGCATCCCCGGCCTTTACGCCGCGGGCAATGCCGCGGGCGGCATCTTCTTCTTCAACTACGCGGGCGGTGCTCAGCTCGGCGCTGCGACCGTCTACGGCCGTATCGCCGGCCGTGAACTGGCCAACCGCGCCAAGCAGAACTAAAAGACGGGAGAGATTTTTAAAATGACCAAGACCAAATTCCTGGGCCTCGCTATGGCCCTGTGCTTCGGTGCGGCGTTCTCGACGGCATCGATCGCCGGCGACTTCACCGCGGACTTCCACCTCGCGCACGGTCAGAAGTGCGAAACCTGCCACAAGACCGCCCCGAAAGCGGGCGCCAAGGTGAAAAAGCAGGTCTGCCAGGGCTGCCACAGCTACGAGCAGCTGGCCAAGCAGACGGCTAAGGTTGAACCCAATCCGCACTACAGCCACCTGGGCGACGTGAACTGCACGGACTGCCACAAGGGTCACAAGAAGTCTGAACTGATGTGCAACAGCTGCCACCAGTTTGACCTCAAAGTTCCTCACTAACGTGAGTTAATCAGCAGTCTTCACTGATTGCTGAGCTTCAGAAAAGCCCGCCCGCTTCCTCTTCCGCTTCCGGGAGCGTGTGCGGGCTTTTTTAGATGCCGGCGGCATTGAAAAAGCCTTCAGGTGCAGTGACCTGAAGGCTTTCGTCATATTGATGGTGAGCCGTTAAGCCGGGAGCAGATCCACCTGTTCCTTCAAATGCTTGGAGAGGAGCGCCTTGGCGCCGTCTTCATCTCCGCGCTGAATAGCACGCAAAAGCTCGCGCTCCTGCTGAGCGATCATCATGAAAAACGACGGGTCGTTTTGCGGCAGGTGGGAGGTCGTCTTCTCAAAGTACGTAATGAGCGCAGCGGAGAAAACTTGAAGCACACGGTTGCCGCAGGATTCAAGCAGGATCAGATGGAATTCACGGTCCCAGCGGTCGGCTTCCTGCGTATTGCCGGCATTGGCCTCAATGCGGCAGATGGCGTTGTCGAGTCGCCCGAGCAATGCGGGCGTCATGCGCCGCACGCAGAGCGGAATGATGTTGACCTCAATGAGCAGACGCGCTTCAATGAATTCGCGAATGTCGAAATTCGCGATATCCATCTGGACCTGGATCTGGGAGGACAGATTTTTCGGACCAAGAGCGTTGACGGTCATGCCGCGTTTGGGAGCACGGTCAACAATGCCCATCTGCGAGAGAACAGAGAGCGCTTTTCGAACTTTGTAGCGCGTGACGTTGAAGCGTTCGGCGATTTCCGCCTCGGTGTCAATGCGGCCGCCCGACTTCGCTTGACGAAGAATGTGCTTGTGAATATCGCGAAAGAGCGTTTCTTCGTCGACCGAGCGGTCTGACAGGTAGTTGGATTCCAAGGCGGTTGCTCCCATCACTTCATGAAATGCTGTTGACCCATATTTTACGCGGATGCAGTCGGATCCTACTAAATTTGACGTATGGCGCGAATTCGGGAGGTCATTCAGGTTATTCGGATTTTTCGAGCGATTCGATGCCGGCAGCTCGCTCTCTAAATGCGTAGAGGAGTTCCATTGCAGCCTTTGGCGTCATATTGTCAACGTCAGCCTGCAGCAAATCGTGCGTGAGTGACTTTCTTGCCAGATCCGCGGGAGACGGTTCGCTTTGGAGAGGAGCGTCAAGCGGATCGGGTTCCCAGGCATCGTCTTCGGCGGGCAGCATCGGTTCGGCAAAAAGATCCGGCAGACTGCTCGTCTGTGCATTCGCCTGGGCTTCGAGTTTGGCGAGAAAACCTCTTGCGCGGCGAACGACCGGCGCTGGAACGCCGGCGAGCTGTGCGACAGCGATGCCGTAGCTCTTGGATGCGGGACCCTCTTTGATTTCGTGTTTGAAAACAATTCCCGCGCTCCCCTGAGCAGCCGCAACGTGCACATTGGCCACTTCACGCAGCTCCTGCGCGAGTCTCGTGAGCTCAAAGTAGTGCGTCGCAAAGAGCGTAAAGCTTCGCGTCTTCTGAACCAGTTCCTGAGCGATGGCAGCAGCGAGCGACAAGCCGTCAAACGTAGAGGTGCCGCGGCCGATTTCGTCCATCAGCACAAGGCTGCGGTCGGTGGCATGACTCAGAATGAAGGCCGCCTCGGTCATCTCCACCATGAAGGTGGAACGGCCGTGGGCCAAGTCGTCGGATGCGCCGATGCGGGTATGCATGCGGTCGATGGGACCGATCTCGGCGGCCGCGGCGGGCACGAAGCTCCCGGCCCAGGTGAGCAGCACAATGAGCGCCACACTGCGCATATAGGTCGATTTGCCGCCCATATTGGGACCGGTAACGATCAGCATCCGGCGGCCGTCTTCCAGGCGGCAGTCGTTGGGAACGTAATTTTCAATCGCGGTTTCTACAACTGGGTGACGACCCTTGCGGATGTCGAGCCCCGGGCGAGATGAAAGCTTGGGGCGATGCCAGCGGTTTTCCGCGGCATGGCGTGCGAAGGCACAGAGCACGTCAAGCTGGGCGGCCGCTTTGGCAGCAGCGAGAAGCTCCGGCGTATGTTTGGCGGTTTCAGCGACGAGCTTGTCGTAGAGCTCTTTTTCGAGCGCGGCGGAACGCTCTTTGGAGGAGAGCGCTCGGTCTTCAATGGATTTGAGTTCGGGCGTAATGAATCGTTCGCAGTTCTTCAAGGTTTGCCGGCGCTGATAGTGCATCGGCACTTGATCGGCCGCGCCCTTCGTCACTTCAATATAAAAGCCGCTCACCTTGTTGTACTGCACCCGCAGCGTATTGATGCCCGTAGCCGCGCGCTCACGCTCTTCCATTTCCAGCAGAATCCGGCTGGTGTCGTCGCGAAAGTGCCGAAGTTCGGCGAGTTCCGGACTGCAGCTCGAGGCGATCGTGTCGCCGTCGCGGAGCATGCCGGGGGGCTCCGCGACAAGGGATTGCTCCAAGCGTTCCCAAATCTCAGCGTTGAGCGTCATGCTCCGGCCGATGCCGGCAATCAGGTCAAGCGGCGAGTCAGCGAGCGAAGCGCCAAGCGCTGAAAGCGTGGGGAGCGTGTCGCGAAGAGAGGCGAGCTCTCGCGGACGGACGGTACCCAGACTGACGCGGGAGGCAATGCGTTCGACATCGGGGAGCGCATCCAGTACGGCAAAGAAGTGTTCGCGCGAGGGTTCGTCGCCCATGATCGCTTCGACCGCGTCGTGGCGGGCCGAAGTATCTTCCATCGAACGAAGCGGTTCGCGCAGCCAGCGGCGCATTTCGCGGCTCCCCATAGCGGTGGCGCAGTGATCCATGACGGAAAAAAGCGTCGGGCCTTCGCCGTTGGCTGAAAGCGATTCATCGACCTCGAGATTGCGGCGGGTGGAAGGGTCGAGCACGATGAACTGCGACTCTTCGACGAGTTTGAGCGGTTCGATGAAGGGGACCAAGTCAACCTGCGTTTCCCGGATGTAATCGAGAAGCGCATTAGCCGCAGCAAGAACCGTTGTGCGGTTGGTGACATCCCAGGCGTCGAGCGCAGTCATTCCAAAGGTTGCGCACAAATTGGAAGCGCCTCGTTTCGCGTCGAAGTGCCAATCGGGCAGTGTTGAAACGGCAATTTCAGGATGAGCCGCACGCATTTCGCGCTTCATGTCTTCGTCGACGAGGAGCTCGGACGGGCGAATGCGCGCGAGCGCAGCCTCGAACGAATCCGGCGTCACTTCCTCCGCACGGAAGTCGCCGTTGCTGAGCGTGAGCCAGACGAGACCGATTGGTGCCGTCTTCTTTTTGGGAAAGCTCGCAGCGAGCAGAATGGAATCGGATTTTTCGGGCAGCAGCGACGTATCCGTGAGCGTGCCCGGGGTCACAATACGCGAAACCTCACGCTCAATCATGCCCTTAGCGCCGGGGGTATTGCCTTTTTGCTCGACGATCACTACGCTTTCGCCCTGGCGCACCAGACGAGCGATATACGTGTCGAGCGAAACAGCAGGAATGCCCGCCATGGGAATCGGCGTGCCGTCGGTGAGCTTCCCGCGCTTGGTGAGCGTGATGCCGATCAGTCGGTTGGCGATAACCGCATCCTTGAAGAACGTTTCGTAGAAGTCGCCCATGCGAAAGAGCACCAGCGTATTCGGGTAGCGGTTCTTCACTTCAATGAATTGGCGCATCGCCGGAGTGAAGAGCGCCTGATTGCTGAAGTCGGGCGATTCGGAGGCTGCGTCGGTCATTGAGAGATCCTTTTCAAAATGAAGAGAATATGGAAAGCCGAAGTGTTCGGATACGTCAAGCTGCCCGGAAGGAGTGGCCTTGCGGACGGCTTGTCCATTTAAACCTGCTGAAGGTTCAAACGGGAAGCGCAGTGGACTGCGCTTAAAGCTGAGGGCCTAGATTAGGCCTTCTTGGTCGAAAGCGTGCGGCGAACTTTGTCGTTTTTGATCTGCACCTTTTCGTTCTGAGCAGCTTCAGTTTGCGTATTCACGGGGAGCTTCCCAACCAGAGGCAGAAGCTGAGCGAAAATCTTTGGGTTGCCGGCACAGACGTTCCCGGTTTCAAGCCATTCTTCGCCGCCCGTGAGGTCGGTGATCAGACCGCCCGCTTCGAGAACGATGAGACCGCCGGCGGCGACATCCCAGGGCTTGAGGCTGAATTCCCAGAAGCCGTCGTAGCGGCCGCAGGCGACCCAGCAGAGGTCAAGCGCCGCTGAGCCCGGACGGCGGATGCCGGCAGAGCGTTCGGCAACGTTCTTAAAGCCCTTGAGGTAACCGTCAATATCAGCGCCCGGACGGAACGGGAATCCCGTGCCGATCAGCGAACGGCGCATTTCGTCGTTCTCAGACACGCGGATGCGGCGGCTGTCGAGCTTCGCGCCCTGGCCCTTGGCAGCAGTGAAGAGTTCGTTCTTTGCAACGTCATAGACCACAGCGGCAATCGGCTCGCCGCAGTAGGTGAGTGCAATAGACACGGCGTACTGCGGAAGACCGTGGATAAAGTTCGTCGTACCGTCAATCGGATCAATGATCCAGTTAAACTTCTGCTCCAATTGTGCTTCCGTTTCCTCTGCGATCACCCCGGAACCCGGCAAACCGTATATCAACACGCTTGCCGCAGATGGCGGCTTCGGCAGCCTTGTTGGCTGAGGTCACGAAGTCGTTGCGAGCCTTGTCGGTAATTTCAAGCTGATCGCGATCCTGAGCGGCGCGGGTGATTTCACGCGCAGCAAGGCGGGCGGCCTTGGTGGCGGTGGCGACGAATGCGTTGAGCGACGACGTGGGGGTAGGCATTGGGATGATGCTCAATGGTTGAAGAGAAATCGACGGAGGGGACATCCTCAAAGACACTCGGCATATTCGGAGCGCTCATAAGAGGTCCCTAAAAGAATGGCCTGAAAGTTTAACAAATGGCGGGCCTCCCGGCTAAGGCGCCGCGTTGGTAATTCATTGCTTTTATAGGCTTTGAAGGTTTGGCTGGCACCACCGCAGATCCGGCAGGCAGGGCATGAAGCACATTTGAGCGTGACACCTGCGGAGATCTTTGTTGATACCCACAAGGGATATTGATGCAGCAAGGCAGGGGACGACAGCAATTTGCTTCGCAAAGACAGCTAACGACGCAGCAGAAAGCAAAAGGTGCAGCTTAATTATTGTTAATTTCATGTGGTCGATTGTGAATGAATTACGATTTTTGGTTTCTGGAGTTTATTATAAAATCCCTCATCATAATTGTCGATTCTTTTAATTTTTCTGATGTAAAGGGTTTATTGTGCTTATTTTCTGGATGGTGAATTTGATGTCTGATGCATGTAGATAGTATATATTCTTCCGCCACTGTTTTTTTGTTCTTGGTGATGCGGATGTATTTATGTTTTGTATTATTGTGTAGTTTTTTATATGCATCCAACAGTTCAAGATTTTCTAAATAGCCATACAGTTCATTGTGGTATTCTTCAGTGATTTCGTCATATGCTAAATAATTGACTTCATTTAATGAGGGATAATTTAGTACAGGTTGTTCTACTTTCGTGACCTTTGTTTCTCCTAAGTCATTCTTATTAAGCAGGCGAATATTGTTGAAATCAAGTTCCTTAACAAGAACTGCGCTGTGGGTTGTAAGCAGAATCTGCGTATGGGGTTGAGCAGACAGCTCTTTCAATGCGGCGATCAGCGTCCGCTGATGATTGTTATGCTGAGAAGTCTCTGGTTCTTCAATTGCATATATGATCCCTGTATTCCCCCTCTCTTCTGCTCGGCGTTCCGCTTCTGCTCTGAAGAAATTTAAGAGAACAAGCCTTTTAACACCGCTTCCGCGTTTATTAATTGGAATATCTTCATCTCCTGAAATGGACACATTTTTAAAGACGTCAGACCATTTTAGTTTATTGGTATCTATAACTGGATGTAAGGTACTTGCGATACCAGAATCCATTTCCTTGAGTTTTTCTCGAGTTCGGTTGGCTACCTTCTGAAGTTTCTCTCTTACAGTGTCAGCAACGGAATTTAATTTGTCTTTTATTTCCTGGTCTGTCAAAATTTCCTTGACGGCTATTTTTAACGGGTCCTGAACCTCACTGTCATCATCACTGTTTCTTCTGTCTGCTTGGAATAATGAATACTGTGGAATATACGAGGATAGATTTTCCCAAATTTTCTTTGCGTCCTCTTTAGCGATATCAATTTCAACTTCTTTTAAATTTAAATCGCTATTAAAATGCTCCCAAATGGCCTTCCTTATTTTAGAATTTGTCCTGAGATTTTCGCATTCTATACCTAATTTGTTGGCTACGTTTTTTAGATCAACATTCTTTTTTAACAGTAGATCACTGCACTCAGGGTTCGTTGGATGAAGTGCTTTGATGAAAACGGCTGGTTTTTGTGTTTTGAACTTTTTAATGACCTCAAGATTTTTGTCAGCGTTTATCATATATTCGCTGCCCAAATCTGTTTGCACTGTCGAGTCAATAATGATATTTGCTGGTAGTTCAGTAAAACACACGGAAATGATGGCTTCATTTTCGCCCTTTTCGGCCGACTGAACGTTGAGATCGGATTTGTCCCATTTAACTACGCCGCTTGTTTCATTAAAAAAGATGTCTAAAGCTTCGAGAATTGTGGATTTACCGATATCATTTTTGCCGATGAGAACTGTGAGATCGTCAAAATCTACGCGCATTTCATCGCGGTAGCCTCGAAAATTCTTAATTTTTACAGATTTAATTTTCATTGCAGTAACTGTTAAATGTTGGTCTTAAAATTCTGACGACATTTGCGCTTCTGATTTCGGGAGTTTTTCCATCCACCGCTTGCAGGTGCTCGCGCCGACCCCCGTAGCTTCCGCAATCTCATGCCAGGTATGTCCTTTTTGGCGCATGCGCACGGCTTTTCGTTTGACGGCATCCGAATATCGATAGAGGTGCGGCGAGATGGTGGTGCGGAACTTCCCCGCACGCCATGCTCTGGCCCAATCCCGCAGCGTATTGGCGGGCAGATCCAAAATGCGTGAAGCGCGCTGGTAGCCAATCCCGTGTGCAAAGAGCTCTGCGGCCTGCCGGCGCTTTTCATCGGACGCATACGGAGGGCGCACGCGATCGGCAAACTCACCCGACAAAGCGCCCGAGGTTTCAGCTCTACTCTTCTTCATCATTCTCTCCGACCGGAAAATGCAGGCAAAAAGAAACCCGTCCCGCGCACTGCTGCGAGAGACGGGCCCAAACTCCCGGAGACTAGCTCCGGGAGGTCCTGATCTGACGCAAAGTCGGCC
>OGPM01001783.1_pt1 | contig 16710 bp, 18 predicted proteins | sample 1552961 | NCBI WGS metagenome assembly OGPM01 (sample SAMEA2580304, study PRJEB22360) | human gut metagenome | biome: human gut; feature: human-associated habitat; material: faeces | place: Denmark | collected 2008/2010
AACAGCTTCTTCTTGCTGAGAAAGCAGAGAAACAGAAAGAACTTATGGAGAAAATCCATGTTGGCGATACTGTAACAGGTACCGTTAAAAATGTTACAGATTTTGGTGCTTTCATCGATCTTGGTGGAGCGGATGGACTTCTTCATATCTCCGAGATGTCTTGGGGCAGAGTTGAAAACCCGAAAAAGGTCTTCAATGTAGGTGATGAAGTTAAAGTTCTGATCAAAGAAATCAATGGAGATAAGATTGCTCTTTCCATGAAATTCCCAGAAGAGAATCCATGGCTTTCTGCAGCAGAAGATTTTGCTGTAGGTAACGTAGTAACTGGTAAAGTTGCACGTATGACAGACTTTGGTGCTTTTGTTGAACTTGCACCTGGAATTGATGCACTTCTTCATGTATCCCAGATTTCCAGAGAGCACGTTGCTAAACCATCTGATGTACTTTCTATCGGACAGGAAATTCAGGCTAAAGTTGTTGATTTCAACGGAGATGACAAGAAGATCAGCCTTAGCATGAAAGCTCTGGAAGCTCCGGCAGCTGAAGAAGCTACAGAAGAATAATTTCAGAATATTAAAAGACCTGGCATTAAACTGTCAGGTCTTTTTTTGCTCTAATATGTTTTAAACCTATCTATCTCTCAGATATCATGTTCTATTTATTCAGATTATCCAGAAAAAACGGAAGTGTATGTGTCAGATATTGCATCTGTTTCTTTTCATTATTCAAAAAATCCTCATCACAATTAAACCAGGTATAGCAAGTTTGAGGAGTTGTCGCGATTTTAAGGCTTTTATCCATATATCTGGTAATGGACTTTGGCATTGCAGTGTCTTCTCCCGGAATAAACTCATAATCTTTATAATTTCTGTAATATTGACGGAGTTTACCTTCTTTAAGGTGTACCAGCATTCTTGCTTCGTATCCATTTACACTCAGATAAAAATCTGAATTTCCACAAGATACATTCACCGGAGCAGCAGCAGAAAGTTCTATGACAATCTTTAATTCCTGCTCTAAAATCACGCATTGTTTCGGATGATATTCTCCATCATAAAGTTTTTTGTATGCAAGTAATGAAAAAATTGTCCCAAGTCCCAACAAATCTTCTTCATTATGTCCCATCACGATATTTGCTGCTTCCGGATCTTTTTTCTTCATAAAAGTTTTATATAATCGAATACATTGTCCACCGTCGCAGTACTTTCTGTTATGTATTCCGACAAAATTTTCCAAATCCGGCTGTTTCATTTTGCTCAGTTTTAACAACTGATATAGATCAAGGGATAAAATTTCTTTAAATGGAGTATCCATTTTGTGTTTTCGATAACGTTCTTCCAGAAAAGGCTGGTCAAATCGATTTCCATTATACTGAATCGTACAATCAGCATTTGTCAAAAAACTTGCAAATTCCTGTAAAACAAGAGCCTCCTCGTTTTCATCTTCCCCCATCCACTGATAAAGCATCCATTGATTTTCTTCGAATCTGACTGCACCGATCAGATACACAAATGCAGTATATCTTGACAATCCAGTTGTCTCAATATCGTAAAAAATCGGATTATATTCTGACAATTCGCTTTTTGCATTCGACAAATATTTAACGGTTTCAAGTGCCGGAAACCCTTGTAAAATAGGTATTTTTTTAACAATCATCATCATTTCTTCCTTTCATGATTGTATTTAATTATACACAATATTTTGAAAATTTGGTAGTGAATTTTTTGCTAAAAAGAGGTATAGTATAAGCAGAGTTACTGTTAATATAAACAAAGCAGGCAGTAACCGGACGGTCGCATGCGTAAATAAAAAACACTGTTTTTATGGTACGCATCATGAAAAAGAAAAAGAATATAAGCAGGACTGATGCTTATAAGATGATGATTAAAAATATAGGGGAAAACTGCCCTTTAGGGGCGGAATCCATCCTTACGAAGGTAAGGAACTATCCAAAGACCATCCGATTGAGAAGTATCTCCCAAAAGGAGATCTGGTTTATCCACTCTCTCAGCACATCGGAGCACCATCTGTTCCCTGCGTAAAAAAAGGTGACACAGTTCTTGCAGGACAGAAGATTGCCGATGCAGGCGGATTTGTTTCTGTACCGCTTCATGCATCTGTTTCCGGTACCGTCAAGGGTATCGAAAAAAGGCTGAACGCTACCGGTTCTATGGTTGACTGTATTGTTATCGAAAATGACCAGCAGTACCAGGAAACCGAATTTCAGGAAGCCCGCCTGGAAGACCTTACAAAAGAAGAAATCCTGAACCGTATCAAAGAGGGCGGGGTAGTAGGTATGGGTGGAGCCGGATTCCCAACCCATGTAAAACTTGCACCAAAGGACCCTTCCAAGATTGAATATATTCTTGTAAACGGTGCTGAATGCGAGCCGTATATCACAAGCGACTATCGCCGTATGATCGAAGAACCTGAAAAAGTCGTAAAAGGTCTTCAGGTCATTCTGACTCTTTTTGATTCTGCAAAAGGATACATCTGTATTGAGGACAACAAACCAGACTGTATCGCCAAAATGAAAGAACTGGTCAAAGATATCGATCGTATCGAAGTAAAAGAAATGATGACCAAATATCCACAGGGTGGTGAGCGTACTCTGATCTATGCTGCAACCGGACGTGAGATCAATTCTACAATGCTTCCTGCTGATGTAGGATGTGTCGTTGACAATGTAGAGACTGTAATTTCCGTATACAAAGCAGTTATTCTCGGCAGACCGGTCAACAGTCGTGTAGTTACCGTTACCGGTGATGGCATCAAAGAACCAAAGAACCTTCTTGTTCTTGCAGGTACTGACATGTCTGAACTGGTAGATGCCGCTGGTGGACTGAAAGCCAAGATTGCAAAAGCAATTTCCGGTGGTCCTATGATGGGATTTGCATTATATGATCTTCACGTACCGTGCACAAAAACAACTTCTGCATTCCTGTTCCTTGAACATGATGCCGTATCTGAAGCCCAGGAAATACAGACCGCCTGCATCAACTGCGGACGCTGTGTGAGCGTCTGTCCAGGCCACGTTCTTCCTGCACGTCTTGCCAAACTGGCAGAACGTGGTGATATGGCAGGCTTTGAAGCATTAGACGGTATGGAATGCTGCGAATGCGGATGCTGCAGTTATATCTGTCCTGCAAAGAGACCGCTTACACAGAGTATCAAGTCCATGCGTAAAATGGTTCTTGCCAGCCGCAGGAAGAAATAAGGGGAGGAAAAGAAATGGAAGAAATGTATAATGTATCATCTAATCCCCATGTCAGGGACAAAATGACAACCAGCCGGATCATGCAGCTCGTTGTGATCGCGTTGCTTCCTGCTACCTTATTCGGTATCTGGAATTTCGGCTTTCATGCACTCCTTGTAGTGCTCGTAACAGTGATTTCCAGTGTGTTTTTTGAATGGCTGTATGACAGACTCATGCACAAAAAAAATACAATTACTGATTTCAGTGCAGTGGTAACAGGCCTTTTGCTCGCGCTGAATATGCCTCCGCAGATTCCACTGTGGATGCCAGTTCTGGGCAGTGCATTCGCTATCATTGTCGTAAAACAACTTTTTGGCGGACTCGGTCAGAACTTTATGAACCCGGCACTTGCCGGAAGATGTTTCCTTATGATTTCTTTTGCTGCGAAAATGACAGATTTTTCCGTATCTGACAGCTATCGTGGAGTTCTGGATACCGTAACAGGCGCAACCCCTCTGGCAGCATTGAAAAAACAGGGATTTGTAGCAGCATCTTCAATTCCGGTAAAAGATCTCTTTATCGGCAATATTCAGGGAACCATTGGTGAAACTTCCGCACTTGCAATCCTGATTGGTGCAGTAATTCTTCTTGCATTCAAGGTTATTGACCTTAAAGTACCACTTACATATTTCGGAAGCTTTACAGTATTTGTAATTTTTTATATGCTTGGTTCAGGAATGGGATTTGATGGCAATTATCTGCTCAGTCATCTGTTTGGCGGTGGTCTGATGCTGGGTGCATGGTTTATGGCAACAGATTACGTTACCACACCAATCACTCCTAAAGGGCAGCTTATTTATGGATGTTGTCTCGGTATTCTGACTGCAATTTTCCGTCTCTTCGGTGGATCAGCAGAAGGTGTTTCCTACGCAATCATTTTCTGCAACCTTCTGGTTCCGATCATTGAAAAAGTAACTAAACCGGTTGCCTTTGGAAAAGGAGGTAAAAAAGCATGAATACAATCTTAAAAAACACCATTTCCATCACAGTGATCACTCTGGTTGCAGGTCTTGCGCTTGGCGTAGTTCAGGATATCACAGCTGGTCCGATTGCCACACAGGCCGAAAAATCCAAAGAAGAAGCATATAAAGCTGTTTTTGAAGATGCTTCCAGTTTCAGTGAGTATTCACTCGATGACACCAATCAGGCCGAAGATCTTGTTGCTTACCTTAATGATAATGGTTTCACAGCACAGACAATTGATGAAATTATGGTAGCAGAAGATGCTTCCGGTGAAACGCTTGGATATGCTTTCACAGTCACTGATTCCGAAGGTTACGGTGGAGACATCCAGTTTGCAATGGGTGTTCAAAATGACGGAACCCTGAATGGTATCTCCATTTTATCTATCAGTGAAACTGCCGGCCTTGGTATGAAAGCAACTACTGACAGCTTCAAAGATCAGTTTAAAAACAAAAACGTAGAAAAATTTACATACACAAAAACAGGTTCCACATCTGATGACCAAATTGATGCCATCAGCGGTGCAACCATTACAACAAATGCCATGACAAACGGTGTCAATGCCGGACTTTGTGCATTTCGGTATGTGGAAGGAGGGGCAGAGTCATGAAAGCAAACACACCTGCTGAACGTCTTGTAAACGGTATTATTAAAGAAAATCCGACTTTCGTGCTGGTGCTGGGTATGTGTCCTACACTGGCTGTTACAACATCTGCTATTAATGGTATTGGAATGGGGCTGACAACTACAGTTGTCCTTGCAATGTCCAACCTGATGATTTCTCTTCTGAGAAAATTCATCCCGGACGGCGTACGTATGCCTGCATTTATCGTAGTCGTAGCATCCTTCGTTACCATCGTACAGATGCTTTTACAAGGATTTATACCAAGCCTGTATTCCGCACTTGGTATTTACATTCCTCTGATCGTAGTAAACTGTATCATCCTTGGTCGTGCAGAAGCATATGCTTCCAAAAATCCACCAATCCCGTCTCTCTTTGATGGTATCGGAATGGGCCTTGGTTTTACTTTAAGTATCACCTGTATCGGTGCAGTCCGTGAACTGCTTGGCGCAGGTCAGCTCTTCGGACAGCAGATTCTTCCACTTGCTGCTGACGGCAAGATGGGCTACGAACCGATCACAATCTTTATCCTTGCTCCTGGTGCATTCTTTGTCCTTGCAATGCTTGCAGCACTTCAGAATAAGTTCAAAATCGGTGCTGCCAAACGCGGAATAGACCCGAGTGAAGGATGCAATTGCTGCTCAGGCTGTGATTCCTGCAGCAATACTATGTGTAAAGGAGGCAAACAGGCATGAAAGAATTATTAATTATCCTTGTCAGCTCTGCCATTGTCCATAACGTAGTACTGAGCCAGTTCCTTGGTCTCTGCCCTTTCTTTGGTGTTTCCAAAAAGACGGAGACAGCAGTCGGTATGGGCGGTGCTCTTGTATTCGTTATTACATTATCATCCTTTGTTACAGGACTGATCTACAAATTTATCCTTGTTCCTTCAGGCATGGAATATTTACAGACAATCGTATTTATCCTGATCATTGCAGCACTGGTGCAGTTCGTAGAAATGTTCCTGAAGAAAAGTATGCCTTCTCTTTACAAAGCACTTGGCGTGTATCTGCCTCTGATCACCACAAACTGCGCAGTTCTTGGTGTGGCTCTTACAAACGTGCAGAAGGATTACAATATTCTGGAAGGCACTGTAAACGGTTTCGCAACAGCATTTGGTTTCTCCATTTCTATTGTGCTGATGGCAGGAATCCGTGAGAAAATTGCCTACAACGATATTCCGGAAGCTTTCCAGGGATTTCCAACCGTTCTTCTGACAGCTGGACTGATGGCGATTGCGTTCTTCGGATTTTCAGGATTAATTTAAGGAGGCGACATTATGAATATTGGAGCAATTATTACAGCAACCGTAGTTGTTGCAGCTGTCGGTCTCTTTATTGGTATTTTCCTGAGTATTGCCGGCAAAAAATTTGCTGTCGAAACAGATGAACGTGAAGTTGCAGTCCGCGAAGCACTTCCTGGAAACAACTGTGGTGGTTGCGGTTATCCTGGATGTGATGGTCTTGCTGCTGCAATCGCAAAAGGCGAAGCACCGGTCAATGCCTGTCCGGTAGGCGGAGAAGCAGTAGGCAAAGTAATTGCCGGAATCATGGGACAGGAAGTAGTTGAATCTGCTCGTATGGCTGCCTTTGTAAAATGTACAGGAACCTGCGAAAAAACAAAAGACAATTATAACTATACTGGTGTAGAAGACTGTGAAATGATGGCATTCATTCCAGGCGGCGGATCCAAAGCATGCAATTATGGATGTATGGGATTTGGAAGCTGTGTAAAAGCTTGTCCGTTTGATGCAATTCATATTGTAAACGGAGTAGCAGTTGTTGACCGTGAAGCCTGTAAGGCCTGCGGTAAATGTATTGCAAAATGTCCGCATCATCTGATTGAACTTGCACCATATGATCAAAAAACATTTGTTGGCTGTAGCTCTCATGCAAAGGGAAAAGCCGTTACAACTGCATGTGAACTCGGATGTATCGGATGTAAGAAATGTGAAAAAACATGTCCGAACGGTGCAATCACTGTTACAGATTTCTGCGCTCACATTGATTACGAAAAATGTACAAACTGTGGTGCATGCAAAGAAGCATGTCCGCGACACGTTATTCTTTAAAAGAAATACTCATTCTTTCCATATGTTTAATTTTATCCCGGCTGAGAAATTTTCCAGCCGGGATTTTTATTTCACACTCGAATAGATGTTTGCTTTTTGCAGATTGATATGTTATCATTGTGAAAGTAAGTTTTGATTACAGAAATCTGTTGCAACTATTTTCGCTGCAGCAAATAACAGCAGGAGATTATATATGATTTCATTTATTCGAGGTCTTGTGGCTGATACTACAGAAAACGCCGTCATCCTGGAAAATAACGGCATCGGTTATGAGATTTTTATGACAGGCAGTTCAATTGAGCAGGTATCCCGCATAGATGGAGAAGTCAAAATCCATACTTATTTTCAGGTACGAGAAGATGCCATGCAGTTATATGGTTTTCTTTCCAAAGATGATCTGGAAATGTTTCGCCTTCTTCTAAATGTAAACGGAATCGGGCCTAAGGCCGCGCTTGGAGTTCTTGCAGGACTGACTGCAGATGAATTGCGTTTTGCCGTTCTTTCTGACGATATCAAAACCATTTCCAAAGCACCAGGAATCGGTAAAAAAACTGCACAGAAACTTATTCTCGAATTAAAAGACAAACTGAAACTTGAAGATGCATTTGAGAAGAAACTTGCCCATGAACAGGAGGCTGCCTCTGTTTCTGGATTCTTGATCCACGACGGACGTCAGGAAGCAGCAGAAGCACTGATCGCACTTGGTTACAGCAGTACTGATGCCATGAAAGCCGTTCGTAAAGTCACTGATGTTTCACCAGACGACGTGGAGGCCCTGCTCAAAGCTGCATTAAAACAGTTATAAATTGGAGAAACGTATTTAAATGGAAAAAAGAATGATCACCACAGATGTTACAGAAGAGGATCTTCCCCTTGAGGGAAGTCTTCGTCCACAGACACTGGATGAATATATCGGTCAGGAAAAGACAAAAAAAACACTAAAAATATATATAGAAGCGGCCAAACAACGACATGACGCGCTGGATCATGTCCTGTTTTATGGGCCACCCGGTCTTGGTAAAACAACGTTATCCGGAATCATTGCCAATGAAATGGGGACACACATGAAAGTCACCTCCGGACCTGCGATTGAAAAACCCGGTGAAATGGCTGCAATCCTTAACAACTTACAGGAAGGAGACATTCTGTTTGTTGATGAAATCCATCGTCTGAACCGACAGGTAGAAGAAGTTCTCTATCCTGCCATGGAAGACTTCGCCATTGATATTATGATCGGAAAGGGTGCTTCTGCCAGATCGATCCGTCTTGATCTTCCGAAATTTACACTGGTTGGTGCTACCACAAGAGCTGGGCTTTTGTCTGCTCCGTTGCGCGACCGTTTCGGTGTTATGCACCACCTGGAATTCTATAATCATAAAGAACTACAGACAATTGTGCTGCGCTCTGCACAGATGTTGGGGGTCGAAATTGATGCAAAAGGTGCTGCGGAAATTGCCAAACGTTCCCGTGGAACACCTCGTCTTGCAAATCGCCTTCTCAAAAGAGTACGTGATTTTGCCCAGGTAAAATATGATGGCCGTATTACTTATGATGTAGCTTCTTTTGCACTTGATCTTCTGGAAGTTGACCAATATGGACTTGACAAAATTGACCGTCGTATCCTCCAGACTCTGATCGTCAATTTTCAGGGAGGACCAGTTGGACTGGAGACACTGGCTGCAGCAATCGGCGAAGATGCCGGCACACTGGAAGATGTTTATGAACCTTATCTTCTTCAGAATGGTTTTCTGAACCGGACTCCACGCGGCAGAACAGCATCTTCCCTTGCTTATGAGCACCTTGGTTTTGAAAAAAATTCGTAGTTCTGAAAAGATTTCGTAAAAATTCCTATACATTTCTACAAATTTCGATTATAATAAATGAAAGAAACTACAATTTACGGGAGGCTTGTTATGGCAGTCAAAAATACGGCACAAGTAGTAATCGGAGGAAAAATCATCACTCTGGGTGGTTACGAATCTGAAGAATATTTTCAGAAAGTGGCGTCTTATATAAATAATAAAATAGCTGAATTGAGCGAAATGCCGGGATATACCCGTCAGCCTGTAGAAACCAAGCATACGCTCTTAAGTTTAAATGTTACAGATGATTATTTTAAGGCAAAAAAACAGGCAGAGATTTTCGAACAGGATCTTCAGCAGAAAGATCAGGAAATGTATGAGCTGAAACATGAACTGATCGCTCTTCGTATGAAAATCGAAGAAACGGAAAAAAATGCCCAGGAAGCTCAGCAGCAGAAAGAGCTTCTTGAAGGCAAAGTTAAGGAACTTAACGATGAGATAGACAAATTACTCAAATAAAAAAAGCAGGAAGGGGATTGCTTCGGTAGTCCTCTTTATTTGTTTCATACTCATAATTCAGAAAAGGAATGAATACACTTGAAAGTAGATCATAATGTAGAACTTCTGGCTCCCGCCGGATCTTATGAAGCTTTTGAAGCTGCTCTGGGAGCAGGAGCAGATGCTGTTTATGTCGGCGGTCCCGAATTCGGTGCCCGGGCATATGCACACAATTTCACACAGGATGAACTTTTACAGGCAATTGATACCGTTCATATTCATGGCAAAAAATTATATCTGACAGTAAATACACTTCTGAAAAACCGTGAATTGCAGGACAGACTATATGATGCGCTGCGACCACTGTACGAAAACGGTCTTGATGCTGTTATCATACAGGATCTCGGTGTATTCCAGTTTATACGCCAGAATTTTCCGGGACTGCATCTTCATGCAAGTACACAGATGACAGTAACCGGCCCCGAAGGAATGAAATTTCTTGAGGAACAGGGCGCATCACGTGTAGTTGCTGCCAGAGAACTTTCTCTTCAGGAGCTGTCAGCCATGCATCAGGCAAGTCCGATCGAAATAGAGGCCTTTATCCATGGTGCCCTCTGTTACAGTTTTTCTGGTCAATGTCTCATGAGCAGCATACTCGGCGGCAGAAGCGGCAATCGTGGAAGATGTGCACAGCCTTGTCGCCTTCCCTATCAGGTTCGGCAGGAGAATGGCAGTTATTCATTCAGACAACAGGATTTCTGTCCACTCAGTCTGAAAGACATGTGCAGTGTGGACATTCTCCCCGACATTCTGGAGGCCGGCGTTACCTCTTTGAAAATTGAAGGACGAATGAAACAGCCTGGATATACTGCTGCTGTTACCGGAATGTATCGTAAATATCTGGACATCCTTCTTAGCAGTGACATGACTTATCAGGTTAATGACCGCGACCGGCAGTATCTTCTGGATATATTTAGCCGTGGAGGTTCCTGTCAGGGTTATTATAAACAGCATAATGGTCCATCTATGATGGCCTTTACAAACGAGAAAAAGACAAACGGAATTCCGGAAAATCTTCCTCGAAAAAAAGAACCCATTTCCGGTACGCTGGTTCTTTATCCGGAATGTCCGGCTTTTCTGGAACTTTCATGCCATGATATACATGTAACTTCCTCAACCGGTGAAGTACAGTTTGCCAGAGAACATCCTATGTCTGAAGATCGCATTCGTAAACAGATGGATAAACTTGGAAATACGGAATTTGAATGGGATGAACTTGATATACAGATGGGAGAGCAGATTTTTCTTCCGGTCAAAACATTAAATGAACTCCGCCGCGAAGCGATTGCCCTGTTGGAACAGGAACTATGTGCACCCTACAGACGTTCTGCCACTGATACTCCTGTTATGGCCACAGCGGACAAACCGGCAGATACAAATTCCAGCCTTTCAATCCTTGTATCCTGCGAAACTGTAGATCAGGCATTACTTTTATATAAAAATCCTGAGATTTCCGGTATGTATCTTTATTACGATGCAATGAGCCTCTGCATGTCAAAGGGATTACAATATCAGAAGGACTTGTATCTGACACTCCCATATATCACCCGTGGTTCAGCACCAGAAGGCTTCTTCGAAACCTGCAGCCAATGGCTTGAGAATGGAATGAAGGGATTTCTTGTACGAAATCTTGAAAGTTATGGAATGCTTCGACATCTTGGATGGCAAAAATACTGTGTTCTTGATACTTCCATCTATACCTGGAATAACGAATCTGTCTCTTTCTGGAAGAAAGAAGGCATACTTCGAAATACAGTTCCCTATGAATTAAATGAAAAAGAAATCGCACACCGAAACAATTCCAACAGTGAGATGATCATATACGGAAACATTCCGTTAATGCTTTCTGCGCAGTGTGTAAGAAAAAACACGCTGAAATGTGACTGCAACGAAAGAAAAATGATTTTGAAGGACCGTTATGAAAAAGAGTTTTCCTGTTGTTGTGTATGTCACCCATGGAAAACAGGAACTACAGAAAAAGAAGAATACTGTTATAATATTCTTTATAACAGTATTTCCTTCGGACTTCTGAAAGAATCTCAGAAAGTCCGAAATCTTGGTGTCAACTGTCTGCGACTGAATTTTACGACCGAATCACCGGAACAATCTGCCGACATACTGCAGGAATTTTTAAATGTATATCTGCACGGCAAAACACCCGGTAATCAGGAGTACACCAAAGGACATTTTAAAAGAGGAGCCGAGTAAAGGCATATGATTAATGTAATTGTAGAATTATCCAAATACATCATCCTGACACTGATGATCGTATATACCTTTCACTGTTTTTATACTGTACGGCAGTCTGATGAAGAGGATCGCAACGAATTGCTCCGGCAACAGCTTTTGCTGATTTTTTTCATTGATTTCACTGCATTTCTTGTTCTCTATCTTAAAACATTCAATTTTAAGATAGTTGAATTTTATGCAGAAATGCTTCTGTTTTTTGCTGCCATTCAGATTTTATACCGAATGCTATACAAAAAAGCATCTATTTTGCTTCTGAACAATATGTGTATGCTGTTGAGTGTTGGCTTTATTATGCTCTGCCGCCTGGATATATCTTCAGCACAGAAACAACTTCTGATCGCAGCCGGCGTCAGTGCTATTGCTCTGGTCATTCCTGTCATGATCCGGAAGATGCGTTTTCTTCGCAGACTTACATGGGTATATGCCGGAATCGGTATTATTCTTCTTGCTGCAGTCTTTGCTCTTGCAAGAACGAGTTATGGAGCTAAACTTTCACTGCTGGGTGTACAGCCATCCGAAGCGATCAAGATTACTTTTGTGTTCTTTATGGCATCTTTTCTATCCAGAGATACCAGTTTCAAGGCAATCGTTCAGGTTACAGTCGTTGCAGCACTTCACGTGGGTATTCTGGTTCTCTCAAAGGACCTTGGAAGTGCAGTGATCTTCTTTGTCGCATATCTCGTTATGGTATATGTTGCAACACGAAATGTTGGTTATCTTGCACTTGGAATCGGCGGTGGTTCAGCTGCAGCAGTTGTTGCATATCATCTGTTCGGTCATGTCCGCCAGCGAGTCAGCGCATGGAAAGATCCTATGGCAGTCTATCAGAATGAGGGATATCAGATTGTGCAGTCACTCTTTGCCATTGGTACCGGGGGCTGGTTCGGCATGGGATTATACCAGGGTTCTCCAGAATCTATCCCTGTTGTCAAGAACGATTTTATCTTCAGTGCAATCTGTGAGGAATTAGGTGGTATTTTTGCCATTTGTCTGATTCTCGTGTGCATGAGCTTTTTCCTTATGATCGTTAATATTGCTTTACGTATCATTAATCCATTCTACAAGCTTATTGCACTGGGACTTGGAGTAGAATATGCCTTCCAGGTATTTCTAACGATCGGTGGTGCTACCAAATTCATCCCTATGACAGGTGTAACACTTCCCCTTGTAAGTTATGGTGGAAGTTCTCTTTTATGTACAATTTTAATGCTTGCAATTATCCAGGGACTTTATATTCTAAGAGAAGACGAGGACGAGGAATTTGAAAAACGAAAACAGGAAGCAATACAGAGACTCCGGGCAGGAGAAACAATTAACAGAACGCGCCAGATCTAAAAAAAGGCGTCGTCGAAACAAAGGTTATACCGGAGTTTCATTCTTTTTTATCATTATATTTATGGGACTGATCGGTTATCTCATCTATTTTAATACCATAAAAAGCGATGATTTTATCAACAGTCCCTATAATACACGTCAGGATACTTTTGCCGATCGCGTTGTCCGTGGAAAAATCATGTCTTCTGATGGAGAAGTACTTGCTCAGACAAATGTATCCGAAGATGGAACCGAAGAGCGTTCCTATCCATATAATAATGTTTTTGCACATGTCGTAGGTTACGATTCAAACGGAAAAAGCGGACTTGAATCCGAAGCTAACTTTCAGCTTTTGTCTTCTCATGAATTCTTTTTAAATCAGATCCGTAACGAATTTATGGGAACCAAAAACACAGGGGATACCGTTGTCTCTACTTTGAATGCCGACCTGCAGACCACTGCATATAATTCTCTTGGTGACAGAAGAGGAGCGGTTGTTGCTCTGGAACCATCCACAGGAAAAATCCTGGCCCTGGTCAGTAAACCAGATTTTGATCCAAATACAATTTCCGAAAACTGGAATACACTTGTCAATGATGAAACAAACAGCAGTCTTTTGAACCGTGCAACTATGGGGCAGTATCCTCCGGGATCTACTTTTAAAGTTGTCACAGCTCTGGATTATTTTCGTACCAGAGGAAGTTTCAATGGTTTTTCATTTGACTGCCAGGGTAGTATCACAAAAGAAAATCATACTATTCAGTGCTATAATGGCAAAGTACATGGTACAGAAGATTTTTATACTGCATTCGCAAACTCCTGTAACTGTGCTTTTGCAGAAATTGGAACTGAACTTGGGGGAGCCTCTCTGCTCAAAACAAGCGAAGATCTTCTTTTTAACAAAAAACTTCCACTGACTTCTTATCGCAAAAGTTCTTTTACTCTGAACGGAAGTTCTGGAATTCCACTGATCATGCAGACTGCAATCGGGCAGGGAAACACCCTTGTATCCCCTATGCATATGGCACTGATCACAAGTGCCATTGCCAACGATGGTCTACTGATGAAGCCTTATCTGATAGACAAAGTCACAAATGCCGGTGGTGATACGATCCGTACAACAGAACCCACTGATTATAAACGATTAATGACCAGCAATGAAGCAGCACTGCTTGGAAAACTAATGGAGGGTGTTGTTCAGAACGGAACAGCATCTGCTCTGAATGGACGTGGATACACAGTTGCCGGAAAAACAGGCTCTGCCGAATATGACGAAAATGGATCCAGTCATTCCTGGTTTATTGGTTATTCCAATGTAGACAAACCAGACCTTGTTGTTGCGATCATCGTAGAAGGAGGCGGCACAGGAAGTGAAGCAGCTGTTCCAATTGCTGCTGATCTGTTTGATGCATATTACTTTGATTAAATGTTACTGTTCACTCCGTTCACGGCAACTTGGGCAAACAGTAAGTTATAGTTGCCAGTTAATTAAAAAAGAGTTATACTATAACCAGTTCGAGATATAAAACTCACACGCAGTACAGGAGGAAATTGCAAAATGATAGAAGCAACGAGCTGTGGCGGTGTGGTAATTTATCGTGGTAAAATACTGGCACTGTACAAGTCTTATAAGAATCGTTATGAGGGCTGGGTGCTGCCGAAAGGAACCGTGGAGCAGGGCGAAACACATATCCAGACTGCTTTACGAGAGGTGCGTGAAGAAGCAGGAGTCAAAGCTTCCGTAGTGAAATATATTGGCAAAAGTCATTATAATTTTACAGTACCCGAAGATATCGTTACAAAAGAAGTACACTGGTATCTGATGACGGCTGATAATTATCATAGCAGACCTCAGAGAGAAGAATTTTTCGTAGATTCCGGTTATTACAAATTTCATGAAATCTATCATCTTCTCCGTTTCTCTAATGAGAAACAGATTGTAGAAAAAGCATATCAGGAATATCTGGAAATGCGGAGTCAGGGACTCTGGGGGAAACAGCACAGAGTATAAGCTCTGCAGAAAATGTATCCATAACAGGGCTGCGTATCTTACGCAGTCCTGTTTAAATTCTAAAAAAAAGGGAAATATAATATAAAGATATTCCCCTAAAGGAGCAGTGAAACAGATGCTGAAGTGGCACAAGAATTACTATAGAGGAGCGAGTATAAAAAATATCAGCAAAATTCGGTTGAAACTCATTCAGGGGAAACCTGTACCTGGCATCTATCTGATCACATTATCAGAAAATCCTCATAACCAACTGGAAATCCTGCCGACTCTAACACTTGTTCAGGAAACAGCAGCACGTATCTGTCCTGAGATCGTAGGCATCGCCAAAGGCAGAGAAGAGGATCTGGAACTTAGTGCAGATATGGTTCAGACTATCTATGAAGAAACCGGAGAACTTAATATAAAAGAATATTGGAAGAACAGGTGAACGCATGCTACATATTCTATGGATATTACTCAAGTTTATATTGATCCTTCTGGGAATCCTTTTAGGTCTCATACTAGTGGCAGTGCTACTCATTCTGTTCTGTCCGGTCCGTTACAGGGCTTCCGGCACTAAGGAAACAGATTCTTTCCGGGATATTTCTGCACGGGCACGTGTCAGCTGGCTTTTTGGCGTTGTTTCTTTCCAGCTGCAATACCAAAACGGTACATCAGCTTTTGATTTTCGTTTATTCGGAATCCCAATCATGAAACTGATCCAGAAATTTCGAAACAGAAGCCATCCTGCCGAAAAAAAACCTCAGAACGGTCATGCAGATTCTTTGCCAGCTAATACAGAAAAAAGTACAAATTCAACAGATTTCAAAGATGTCTCAACAGCAGATTCCTGTCGTTCCACAAATGAGGCTTCCGATCTCACTGAAGAAACCGTAGCTTCTGAAAGAGATACAGATCTTGAATATGCACGAACAAAGATTGGACATCTCTTTTATAGACTCGGCATATTTTTTCGGAATCTTTGGAACAGACTTAGCAGATTATGGCAGAAAATTTGCCGTATTCCTTCCTCTGTAGAAAATTTTACTTTAACAATCCAGAATATCTGTGCTAAAATAGAATCATATCAGAAATTTCTGGAACATCCCAGAACAAAAGCTGCGTTTTCTCTCATAAAGGACAGGTTTTTCCGGTTGCTTCGGCATGTATTTCCAACCAGAATACAGGGCACACTTACTTTTGGAAGCTCAGATCCATCTGTTACAGGAGCCGTACTTGCAATTCTGGGAATGACGATACCTCTTCACAAAAATTGCATTGCTGTAACACCTTTATTTGAAGACCGGAATGTTATACTGGGAAATATTCAGATAAAAGGCAGAATATACGGAGTCGTTTTATTAAAAACTGCTCTGGAATTATATTTTAACAAAAATATCAAGTACATCATCAGACGATGGAAGCATAAATAAGGAGGACTGATTATGTCAGGCGAAAACAATTTCAAAGACACTGTAAACTCTCTTTTCAAAGGGCTGGATGCCTTCATTTCCGCCAAAACAGTTGTAGGAGAAGCAATCCATGTAGGAGATACGATCATTCTTCCTCTAGTAGATGTATCCTTTGGTGTTGGTGCTGGTGCATTTGAAGGTGACAAAAAAAGTAACGGCGGTGGCGGTATGACCGGAAAACTCACCCCTAGCGCTGTCCTTGTTATTCAGAACGGAACTACCAAACTGGTAAATATCAAAAATCAGGATGGACTTACAAAGGTTCTTGATATGGTTCCGGATTTTGTAGATCGTTTTTCATCCGGTTTTGGGAAAAACACTTCTTCAGATGATGGAAACGATGAATAAAAATAGAAAAAGAACACTCACAAAAAGACTTTCGTGATTCTCCCGAAAGTCTCAGACTGTAGAC
>OGPM01001788.1_pt1 | contig 16677 bp, 13 predicted proteins | sample 1552961 | NCBI WGS metagenome assembly OGPM01 (sample SAMEA2580304, study PRJEB22360) | human gut metagenome | biome: human gut; feature: human-associated habitat; material: faeces | place: Denmark | collected 2008/2010
GCGGGTAAAACGTATCTTGGATATGCCGGCAATGTTCGTTTGGTATTTCAAAGAAAAAAATACGTTGCGTTTTTGGCGGCTCTGCGGTAGGATAGAAAAAACACGCCGAAAGGAAACTGCCGTGACCATTCAACAACTCCGCTATGTCACGGCTGTTGCCGGCACCGGCACCATCGAACAGCTGGCTGAGTACATCGGTGTGGAGCCTGCAGACCTTTCCGCTACTGTGGAGCAGTACAATAAGGTTTGCGCCGAGGGCTACGACAGCGACTTTGCCAAGGACCCGCACTTCCTGAATGCAGTTGCAAAGGCTCCCTTCTACGCCCATGTCACAACCCCGAGTCTGGGCTTTGCACTGGTGACCACCGGCGGCTTTGTGACCACCAATGACCAGCAGGTGCTGAACGAGGATTATCAGCCCATCGAGGGCCTGTACGCTTCCGGCAACACCTGCGGTATGCGCTTCGGTCCCGAGTATATCACCCCGATCCCCGGTGTGAGCATTGGTATGTGCCTGACGCTGGGCCGCGAGCTGGGCAAATATCTGGCTGCAAAGTAAGCAGCTGCCTTCGTCAAAGCCTGATCGGCTGCAGTAAAGCCCCATAAGCAATAAAAGATCCCGTCCACTTCTGGGTGAACGGGATCTTTTTTGCGTATCAGACAGGAAAAAGCGGCTCAGAGGTCGTTTTTCTCCTGCCCCAGATTATCGGATTCCAGATCGTACAGGCCGTGCTGCAGGTGCTCTTCCATCATGACCCGGGCACGCTTGGCGTCATGCTTGCGGAAAGCGTCCAACAGAATCCCGTGGTAGTAGATGCCGCCATAATAGCCTGTGGAAAGGATCAGCATCTTGCCCAGATTGGCCCGGCGCTGGAAGGTCTCGTTCATAATGGCAATGGTGTAGGCGTTGCCGCAGGCGTTGATGATCTCCATGTGGAACGCCACGTCCGCGGTGATGAACTCTTCGCACTTGCCCACAGAGGCCTTCATGGTCTTGAGGTAGCCCTCCAGTTTGGCGATCAGCTCCGGCGAGGCGGTCTGGGCCACCTGTGCGCAGACTGCCGGTTCCACGATGCTGCGGAACTCCAAGATCTGCTTCATGGTCTCGGTAGCATCGATGGTGGGAGCCGGTTCCTCCACATTGGAATAGAAGGCCGAAAGATCGTCCGAGATCAGGAAGGTGCCCTTGCCGTGCACGCTTTCCAGAATGCCCAGCGCAATGAACTGCTGCAGGGCGCTGCGCACGGACACACGGCTGACCCCCAGCTCTTCGCACAGCTGGTTTTCACTGGGAATCTTTTCGCCCACGGTCCAGTTGCCGTTGCGGATATTTTTGCGGATATAGTGGGCGATCTTTCCGGTGACGCTGCCCTTATCGGCCATAGTGGAACACCTCTTTGTATTACAACTTTTTCTAACTATATCATAGGATGTTGCAAAAGTAAATCAAAATCAGCGAAAACTGGCAGAAAAAACTTGTATGCAGACAATTGCTCACGGAATCAGGACGGCTTTGGTCAGGCTTTCGTCCCGGTGCACAAGGCGGTCGAACACCTGCGCACCCTCGGCCAGCGGAAAGCTCTGCCACAGGCCGGTCAGGCCGGCGCGGCCCTCGGCAATGGCCTGCAGGCAGACCGGGTACTCCCCGGCGGAGGAATAGCTGAACTGCACATCGATCTGCTCGGTGATGCAGCGCTGCAGCGGGAAGTCGATGGTCCGGGCGTGGTTGCCAATGACCATGATGCGTCCGCCCTTGCGCACCAGCTCCATGGCCTGTGTAAAGGAGCTTTGGGAACCGACGGCATCGTACACCACATCGGCACCGCGCTCTGCGGTGAGCTGCGGCAGCTGAGCGCAGTCCAGTGCACCCAGCTGTGCGGCCAGCTGCATGGGCCGGGCGTGGTGGCCGCTTATGCAGACCTGTGCGCCCTGACTTTTTGCGGCGATCAGGGTCATCAGGCCAATGGTGCCGTCACCGATCACGGCAGCGGTCTGCCCGGCGGCAAGGCCGCTGCGCAGCACTGCGTGCATTCCCACGGCAAACGGCTCCACAAGGCAGCCCTGCTCAAAGCTGACGGTGGGCGCCAGGGCATACAGAGTGCGGGCCTTTACGGCGATGTACTGGGCCATGGCACCATTTTTGCGGTACTCGGTGCAGGCAACGCCTACGATACGGCGCTGTGCGCAGAGGTTGTGCATCCCGTGGGTGCAGAACCAGCAGTTGCCGCAGTATTCGGTGGAATCAAAGGTGACGCGGTCGCCCACGGCCCAGCTCTGCACGGCTTCGCCCAGCTGCGCAATGGTGCCGCTGGCTTCGTGGCCCATGACCAGCGGCGGGATGCGCCGCCCGTTCTCACCGCTGCTGCCGTGCACATCGCTGCCGCAGATGGCGCAGGCCTTTACCTGAACCAGCACCTCGTCCGGTGCCGGTTCAGGGCGGGGAACATCCCGATATTCAAAGGTATGCGGTGCGGTGAACACCAGTGCTTTCATCATGTTTACCATTCTGCCACGCTCCCGTCCTCATGCCTCCAAGCCGGGTTCTTCCAGCTGTGAGGGGTTTGGCCCTCTTCCTCCACCAGAGCCTTGTTCACCTCTACACCAAGGCCGGGCTTCTGGGGCAGGCTGACAAAGCCGTTCACGAACTTGAAATCCTCGGGGTTCAGCGCATAGTCCAGCACGCTGCGGCCCTCGTTGTAGTGGATGCCGATGCTTTGCTCCTGAATGGCCGCGTTGTAGCAGGTGGCATCCAGATTCAGGCAGCTGGCAAGGGCCACCGGGCCAAGCGGGCAGTGGGGAGCAAGGGCCACATCGTGGGCTTCGGCCATGGCGGCGATCTTCTTGCACTCAGTCAGGCCGCCGGCATGGGAAAGGTCCGGCTGCACGATGTCCACACCGCCAATGGCCAGCAGACGCTTGAAATCGTACTTGGTGAACAGGCGTTCACCGGTAGCAATGGGGATGTTGCAGGCCGCCGCAATCTCGGGAAAATACTCCATGTTATCGCAGAGAACGGGTTCCTCAATGAACATGGGGTCGAACTCTTCCAGCTTTTTGGCCACGATCTTTGCCATGGGCTTGTGCACCCGGCCGTGAAAATCAATGGCAATGCCAAAATCCTTGCCGCAGCTCTCACGCACGCTGGCTACGCGCTCCAGCAGGGCATCGATCTTGGCGTAGCTGTCCAGAAACTGCAGCTCGTCGGTGCCGTTCATCTTGATGGCGGTGAAGCCTTGCTTTTTCTTTTCTAGCGCAGCGCGGCCCACATCGGCGGGGCGGTCGCCACCCACCCAGCTGTACACCCGCATCTTATCGCGGCAGCTGCCGCCCATCAGCTGCCAGACCGGCACATTGAAGTATTTGCCCTTGATATCCCACAGGGCCTGATCGATGCCGGAGATGGCGCTCATCAGGATGCCGCCGCCGCGGTAGAAGCCGCCGCGGAACAGCACAGTCCACAGGTCTTCGATCTTCATGGGGTCGGCACCAATGAGGTACGGCTCCATCTCATGGATGCACTCGCATACGGTGGCGGCGCGGCCTTCCAGCACCGGCTCGCCCCAGCCGAAAATGCCTGCATCGGTGCTGATCTCAATAAAAGCCCAGCGGGGACGCACCAGCCATGTCTGAAGTTTTGTGATCTTCATAGCAATGCTCCTTTGAGAACAAAAAACACTGTACGATTCCAGCCGTTTTTCTCCGTCAGGGATCGTACAGTGTCAAAGATTATTGCAAATTACGGAGTCTGCAGGCTGCCGTCGCGGTTGCGGGTCTGGGTCCAGGTGGTCACAGTATTCTCACAGGGATACTTTGCGGCCTCCTTCTCATTCAGGTCTACGCCGAGACCGGGCTTGTCGTTGGCGTAAACAAAGCCGTCGTTGCCGTACTCGGGCATACCGGGGAACACTTCCAGCAGAGCGCCGTGGTTATCCTTCAGCTTCTGGATGACGAAGTTGGGCGGTTCGATGCCGCTCCACTCTTGCAGGCCCAGATTCTGAGCGGCCAGATCGATGTGGATGTTGGCTGCATGGGCCAGCGGGCTCATGTCGCCGGGGCCGTGCCAGCAGATGCGCACACCATACTGCTCGCAGAACATCTGCAGCTTGCGGGCCGGGGTGATGCCGCCCACCTGGCTCAAATGCACGCGCATGTAGTCGATGCTGCGGTTCTGCACCAGCTTCTTGTACTCGGCAGGGTTGTTGAACAGCTCGCCCTGGCTCAGCGGGGTCACGCTGGTCTGCTTGATCTTATCCAGCCATTCCACCTGCTCCAGAGGCACAACGTCTTCCATGAAGAACAGCTTGTAAGGTTCCATCTCCTTGACAAAGGTGACAGCCTCGGTGGGGTGGATGCGCTCGTGCACATCGTGCACCAGATCAATGTCGAAGCCTTCCTTGGCACGGATGCCGTCGAACAGCTTCAAGGTGTCGCGCATATACTTCTTGCTGTCCAGATAGACGCCCGGCTCTGCGCCCTTGGCTGCCCACTCCGGAGCAGGGCCAAAGCCCCCCCCCGCCGTAGCCGCCGCACTGGCAGCGGATGTGCTTGACACCGATGGAACGATACTTCTCGATGTTCTCGCAGATCTCGTCCACATTGGCACCGTCCACATGGCGGTACACCGGAACACCGGCGCGCATTTTGCCGCCGAACAGGTCGTACACAGGCATGTTGGCCATTTTGCCCTTGATGTCCCACAGGGCCATATCCACACCGGAGATGGCATTGTTGACGATGGGGCCGCAGCGCCAGTAGGCGTTCTGGTGCATCAGCTGCCACAGGTCGGAGATGTTGCGCACATCCTTGCCGATCAGCAGCGGACGCAGATAGGTCTCAATGAGATGCTGCACGGTCAGGTGGCGGTAAGCGAAGGTGGCGCAGCCCAGACCGTACAGGCCCGGCTCGCTGGTCTCCACCTTCACCACCACCAGATTGATGCCCTCGGGGGCGGTGCAGATCACTTTAATATCGCGTATGGTAGGGGCCATGACAGGGTTCCTCCCTTTTTATGTGTTGATTACTTGACCAGATAGCCACCGTCAACGGGGATCAGGGCACCGTTCAGGTAGTCGGATGCAGCGGAAGCCAGGAAAACGACGGGACCCTTCATATCCTCGGGCAGGCCCCAGCGGCCAGCGGGGATGCGCTTGGTGCACTCGTCCTTGCGCTCCTGCGTCATGTTGGCGCACATCTCGGTGTCCATGTAGCCCGGGCAGATGCAGTTGATATTGATGCCGCGGCCGGCGCAGTCAACAGCAACGCTCTTGGTCAGCTGAGCAACAGCGCCCTTGGTTGCGGTGTAGGCAGGCACGGTGGTGCAGCCGAAGTAGGAAGCCATGGAGCCGATGGTGATGATCTTGCCGCCGGTGGGCTGCTTGAGCATGACCTGCAGAGAACGCTGGATCATGAACCAGACGTGGTCCAGATTGATCTTCATGACCAGATCCCACTGCTCTGCGGGGAACTCCTCGGGCAGATAGCGGCGCTGGATGCCTGCAGCGGGGACCAGAACGTCCAGACGGCCGTCCAAAATCTGCAGTGCTTCGTCAAAGGCGCGGTTCAGGTCAGCACGGTCGGCCAGATTGCCGATGACGGAGTAGGCTTCCAGACCCTTGGCGCGGTACTCCTCGCACACCTTCTCGACCTTTTCCTTCTGCACGTCGATGATAACGACCTTGCAGCCTGCCTCCAGCAGACCTTCGGCCATGCCGCGGGACAGACCCTGTGCGCCGCCGGTAACGATCGCATGCTTGCCGGCAATATCAAACTTAGTAAGAGCAGCCATAATAATGATCTCCTTCTATTTTATAATGTACGTGTTTATATCAGGGCCAGAGGGTCAGTCCTCTGCGCCGTCGAACAGGATAACGGTCTTCTTGACAGCCGGATCGGGATGAACGATGTTGTTGAAGACCTTTTCGATCTCGCTGAACTTGACGAAGGTGGTTGCAAGACCTTCCATGTGGTACTTGCCCTCGGCCATCTTCTGTGCAGTGGGGACCCACTGGTTCAGGCTCATGCGGGTGCCGCAGATGGTCAGCTCACGGCCATTGATCATCTGCTGGGTGATCTTTTCGGGCACGGTGCAGAAGCCCATGGGGACCACGCGGCCTGCGTTGCACACGATGCCGGGCTGCATGATCATGGTCAGGCTGCCGGGGAAGCAGGCGGAGTCGAATGCGACGGTGCAGCCGTGGCCGTTGGTGATCTTCTGCACTTCGGCAACGATGTCCTGCGTTTTGCTGTTCACGGTGTAATCGGCACCGAACTGCTTGCTGCGCTCCAGACTGCTGTCGCTGATGTCGCAGCAGATGACGGTTTTAGCGCCCTTGAGCTTGCAGGCCTGTGCAATGATGGTACCGATGGTGCCGGTGCCCAGAATGAACACCACATCGTCCTCGCACACGCCTGCACGGCTGGTGCTGTGCTCGCCGATGGTCAGCGGCTCGATCAGAGCGGCATCCTTCCAGGGAATGCTGTCGTCGATCTTGTAGACGTAAGGCTCCTCGACGCACCAGTATTCACGCCAGCCGCCATTGGTGCCGCTGCCGCGCACCAGAACGTGCTCGCAGACATTGCCGCGGCCATGCTTGCACTGGTAGCACTCGCCGCAGCGAATCACGTAGTCAATCACGACGTGGTCGCCCACCTTGATGTTTTTGCAGTCTGCGCCAACCTTGGTGACCAGACCAACATTCTCGTGGCCGGGGATCAGCGGGTAGCGGGAGTTGGGGTTCTCGCCCTTATAAATATGGATGTCGCTGCCGCAGACACCAGCAGCCATCATCTTGATCTGGACTTCGTTGTCCTTCGGTTCAGGGATCTCAGTCTCGCGCATCTCAAAGTGGAGCGGCTCGGTGACCCAACACTCTTTCATAACAGTAGACCTCCTTGTTGGTGATCAGTGATCTTCTTGTAAATGTTCCGTCGTCGTATCTTGTTGTAATACAAGATTCATTGGCTTTAGTATACACGACAATACAAGAAAAGCAAGAGGAAATTTGAAAAAACAGGGTTTTAAGGATGATTTTTGACTAACTGCACAATTCTGAGCATGCCGTTTTGTGATACAAGACGGAAACCAATGTCAAGACAAGTGCTCGGCAGAGCATAAGAGCGGAATAGAAGGGGCATTAAAAATAAAGATACGGCAAAGAATAGCAGCTGCGGGCAGGAATTCTGACGAAACTGGACATGTATCACAGAAAAAATGGCAGGACGGATCGTTTTATGGATATTTCCTATTATAAATGCCTCTTGCGGAAGATGAACTTGTTTCGGCCCAAAAACAAGTTGGGGTGTGCCAGCGGTGCCGGATCGGGTCGGAAGAGGGGAGAAAGAGGCGGTGGACGGTGGAAGCCGGCAGAAGAAAGTGAAGCCAAAAAAGTGAAAAACGTCAACTTGAACGGACAAAAAGCACAGGAATATGAAGAGATGTGACAACGATAAAACGTCAAAAAAGTCAAAAGTGTAACAAAAGTGGCTAAAAATCTTAAGTTTTACCTTTGAATTGTACAGATTTGCATTTTGAAACAAGTGCACTCTGCACAAAAAACATGTAACTTGTAAAAAGAATGTTGACAAGGCTTGTATTACATGCTATTATGTTGGCAACAGAAAGCCCCACGCAGGTGGGCGCCAGAAAAGTACGTGCAGACCGGCTGACACAAGCCCGGTCATGATGTTTAAGAAAATTGGAGGACAACAAGATGAAACAGTACATCAACCGCCGTGATTTCCTGAAGGCTGCTGGCGTGACCGCAGCTGCCGCTGCTCTGGCTGGCTGCGGTGTCACTTCCGGCTCCACCGCCACTGCATCCAGCACGGCTGCATCCAGCACCGCCGCTGCCGGCAAGTACGATGATGTCAAGGCCGATGTCACCCTGACCATGAGCCACCAGATGGCTGCAAGCCACTCCATCAACAAGACTGCTGAGGAGTTCGCTCGTCTGGTCGCTGAGAAGTCCGAGGGCAAGATGAAGGTGGACGTTTACTCCGCTGCAACTCTGGGCACCGAGACCGAGAACCTGCAGGCCCTGACCAACGGCACTCTGGATCTGGCCGTGATCGCTGCCGAGTTCTATGCAAACTACGTGGACGAGGCCGGTTGCCTGTGCCTGCCCTTCGTATACAGCAGCTACGACGACTGCGCTGAGAAGCTGGCCGGTGAGGCTGGCACCACCGTTGCACAGATGATCCTGGACAAGACCAATGTCCGCATTCTGGACTACTACGTGCTGGCATTCCGTCAGATCTTTACCACCGATAAGCCTCTGAACACCGTAAACGATATGTCCGGCCTGATCATCCGCATCCCGGACTCCTCTACTTATAAAGAGACCTTCACCCAGCTGGGCGCTGCTCCCACTCCTGTGGCATGGGGCGAGACCTACACCGCACTGGATACCGGTCTGGTGTCCGCTGTGGAGAACATCCCCGAGTCTATCATGTCCGCCTCCATGCAGGAAGTGTGCAAGTACGTCAACGTTTCCAACCACATCATTGGACCCACCACCATCTCCGTTTCCGAGCAGGTGTTCCAGAAGCTGACCGAAGAGCAGCAGAACATCCTGACCGAGGCCGCTAAGGAAGCCTGCGAGTTTGGCCTGAATGCTACCAAGGACGGCAGCGATGCAAACTTCGACGCTCTGGAAGGTGCCGGTCTGGAAGTGGTGGACACCGATGTTGACAGCCTGAAGGCAAAGATCAACTACAACGCATATGCTTGCGCAAAGACCGATGTCGGCAAGCAGATCCTGACTTCCATGGGTGTTGCTCTCTGATAGACCGTCCGTCTTTCCCTGAAAAAATGTGCGGGCAGGCCACAAAGGGCTTGCCCGCACTTAATTGAAGAAAAGGAGATGAGCCCCCGCATGAAAAATGTGCGTAAAACGGTGGATAAGATCCTGAATGTGTGCATTCTGGTTCTCTTCATCGCAATGTTCGGTGTTACCACCCTGAACGTTATCATGCGTTATATCTTTAACTCGCCGCTGAGCTTTGCAGTCGAGTTTGGCCGCTACACCTTTGCAGGCATGGTCTATCTCGGCTCCATCTACGTCATGCGCGACGACGGCCACATCGGTCTGGACATCGTGGTGGATGCTCTTCCGGAGCCGCTGCACACCATCGTGAAAAAGTTCTCCCGCGTGCTGGTTCTTGCCTATCTGGCCATATTCTTCTGCATGAGCACCCGCATGGTTATTGAGAACTGGACCAACCGTTCCAGCACCATGCATCTGCCCATGTCTGTTGTGTATCTGGCCATGGTCATTGGCAGTGCCGGTATGTTCATTGAAGAGCTGCTTCTCCTGCTGGGCAAGGGCGGCAGCGAAAAATTAGATGCAGGCGACATGGGAGGTGGCATGTAATATGTGGATGATCATTGGTATCTTCTTTCTGATGCTGCTCATCGGCGTGCCTGTTGCGTTCGGTGTTGGCATCTCCTCCATGCTGTATCTGGCCCTGAATGGTAAGGATCTCGTCATCCTCACCCAGCGCATCTTCGCTGGTGGTGACTCCTTCACCCTGATGGCAATTCCGCTGTTCATCTTTGCAGGCGAGATCATGAATGCCTGCGGCGTTACCAAGCGCATCGTCGGCTTTGCAAACGAGCTGGTCGGCTTTATCCCCGGCGGTCTGGCACACGTCAACATTCTGGCATCCATGCTGTTTGCAGGCGTTTCCGGTTCCACCTCTGCCGACGTTGCTTCCATCGGCGGCATGCTGATCGGCTCCATGGACGAAGCCGGTTTCGACCGCGACTACGCCACTGCCGTCACCGCGGCATCCGCAACCATCGGTTCCATCATTCCGCCTTCCATCCTGATGGTGCTGTACAGCTCCATCACCGGTATCTCCGTTGGTAAGCTGTTCATGGCAGGCGTGATCCCCGGCATTCTGGTGGGTGTCAGTCAGATGATCTACGCTTTCATCAAGGCAAAGAAGAACCCTGCCAAGTACGACGGCGATGTGAAGGTCAAGTTCGACTTCAAGCGCATGGTCAAGTCCTTCATCAATGCTCTGCCTGCGCTGGTCATGCCTCTGATCATCATTGGCGGCATCCTGTCCGGTGTGTTCACTGCAACCGAGGCCGGTGCAATCGCCGGTGCTTACGGTCTGATCATCGGCATCTTCGTCTACAAGGAGTTCACCTTTGAGGGTGCCATCAAGACGGTCCTCAGCGCAGCCCGCACCTCCGGCATGACCATGCTCATCGTGGCAAGCACCACCGCATTTGGTTACTGCCTGGCCATCGAGAAGTTCCCCGAGCAGGTGTCCGCTCTGCTGACCGGCATCTCCACCAACCCCAACGTCCTGATGCTCCTGATGATCATTGCCATGTGCATCATCGGCATGTTCATGGATACCACCTCTGCCGCCATCATCATGGTGCCCATCTTCTACCCCATCGCCGCAGCTGCCGGCATCGACGGCATCCACTTCGGCATGGTCATGGTGCTCACCTTCATTCTGGGCGGCATCACTCCTCCCGTTGGCGTTACCCTGTACATCGCAACCGCTGTTGCAAAGATCAAGTTCACCAATCTGCTCAAGGAAATGTGGCCGTTCATCGCACTGTTCATCGCGGTCATGTTCGCAGTTGCTTACTGCCCGGCTATCTGCCTGACCATCCCCAACATGCTGGCCTGATCTGCAGCCGGACAGCAGATGCTCATGAAAAGCTTTTTCTAAATTTTCTCCTAAATCTCCTATCCCTTGCTTTGCATTCTCCATTACTTCCCAACGATCTCCCAAAACAGAAACCATTCGTGCAGAGGTCAGGCTGCTTTCATCCCTCCCGGGTGGAAGCGGCCTGATTCTCTTTTTTTGCCAAAGACCCGGAAAGGAGCATTGTTTATGGCACAACTTGTTACCCTTGGCGAGACCATGGCCGCCTGCTCCGTCCTGCTTCCGCTTTAATTGCGGCCTACTCTTTAGACCATGGCTTCGCGTCATCCTGCCGGAGCAGTCGGTGCCGATGCCGTTCTGCTTTGTCTGCTGCGTGAACCGCTTTCACTCCTGAAATGAACTGCATGAAAAATCAGAAGGCCCCATTCTATTGACTTTGCCTTTGCAGGGGAGTATACTCCATGTCACCAAGAATATTACGGCTATGACGAGAAAAAGTACCCGGAAGGAATGCTGCAGAGAGCTGCCGGTTGGTGCAAGGCAGTGCAGGGCATCCGTGGGAAGATCCTCTCCGAGCTTTCCGGCTGAATGGACGGTGTGCGCCCCAGTAAGCAGGAACGGCAGGCCCCCGTTATCACGGGCCGCGCGTTGTTGGACGTGCACTGAGTGGTCAGCGTTGTGCTGGCAATAAGAGTGGTACCGCAGAGGATATTACACGCCTTTGTCTCTTACAGACCGTAGGGGACAAGGGCGTTTTGTTTTGCGGATGCTTTTGTCCCAAAGCATGTCAGAAGGAAAAGGAGAAACAATTATGAAAACACTTGAAAAAGTAAGCGACTTTGTGGGCAAGTACATGGCCGCCATCGTTATTGTGGTGGCCGCGGGTGCCCTGTTCTTCCCCGGCCCGTTCAGCGTGGTAAAGACGGCGTGGGTCAATAACCTGCTGGGCATCGTGATGTTCGGCATGGGCCTTACCCTGAAGCCGGAGGACTTCAAGGTGGTGTTCAGCCGCCCGAAGGATGTGATTATCGGCTGCGTTGCACAGTTCACCCTCATGCCGTTTCTGGCATGGGCGCTCACGCAGGTGTTCCACCTGCCCACCGAGCTGGCCATTGGCGTGATCCTGGTCGGCACCTGCCCCGGCGGCACCTCTTCCAACGTGATGACCTACCTTTCCAAGGGCGACGTTGCACTGTCCGTTGGCATGACCGCTGTTTCCACCGTGCTGGCTCCGTTCCTCACTCCGCTGCTCACCCTGCTGTACGCTGGCCAGCGTGTTGACGTGAACCCCATGAGCATGTTCATGTCCATCGTCAAGGTGGTGCTGGTGCCCATCGCACTGGGCTTTGTGGTCAATCACTTCTTCCATAAGTTCACCGAGGAAGCCGTCCGTGTGCTGCCTCTGGTCTCCACTACCGCCATCGTGCTGATCATCTGCGCCGTGGTCTCCGCCAACAGCGCCAAGATCATGACCAGCGGTCTGCTGATCCTTGTGGTGGTCATCCTGCACAATGTGCTGGGCTACCTCACCGGCTTTGGCGTGGGCAAGCTGCTCAAGCTGGACTCCACCAAGTGCCGCGCGATCTCCATCGAGGTGGGCATGCAGAACTCCGGCCTTGCAACCAGTCTGGCCGCCGCACACTTTGCACAGTATCCGCTGGCTACCATTCCCGGCGCTGTGTTCTCCGTGTGGCATAACATTTCCGGTGCGATCCTCGCCAACTTCTTTGCCCGCACAGCAGAGAAGAAGGATTGATCTTTCATAACATAGTAAAGCCCCCGGCAGGCGCAAACCTGCCGGGGGCTTTGCTGTGCCTGCGGGCCGGACATCTGCAACAAAACCGGCACAAATGGTGCTTTTCACGCTGCTTTTAGGGCGATTCACGCAGGTTTGCTTCCAAAATGCGGTAAAGTGTGGGATAATCAAGATACTGTAATATATACCCCCCCCCGTAAAAATGCGAGGGGGAAAAGGAGGTTGTACCATGAAACAAGGCAAACTTATCCGGCGTGCAGTATCGGCGGCGCTGGCCGGATGCATGATGTTCACCTTTTCCGCTCCGGCGCTGGCCGCAAGCACCGATGCCCTGCTCCAGCAGAGCACCGCCGCCAAAAGCGCGGTGAGCGTGCTGGATATGCAGAATGATATCTCGGAGTCTGTCACAACGATGGATCTCCGCAACGGCAGCATTATCGTTTCCGTTGAGAACGGCCAACAGTATGCCGAACAGAAGAACATCAAACAGCAGATATCTGATCTGGTCGTTACCACAAACAACGACGAGACGACCAACACCCTGACCATCGAAGGCGGCACCACGGCAGCAAAAGTGACGCTGCATAATGTCAATATCGATGCTTCCGGTGCGGCAGTCTCGGTCAGCGGTGATGTGGAGCTGATCATCAGCGGCACGAATACCCTGCAAAGCGGCTGGGGCCACGCCGGTGTGGAAAAGGCCGACGACAACGGGACCCTGACCATCAGCGGCTCCGGTGAGCTGAAGGCTTACGGCGGTTACTGGGGTGCAGGCATTGGCAGTGGTTCCGAGAAAGGCTGCAGCAATATTGTAATCGAAAGCGGCACCATCACCGCCAAGGGCGGTAACTTGGGTGCAGGCATTGGCGGAGGTCAACTCGCAGCGGGTCAAAATATTACGATTCGCGATGGTAATGTAACGGCGATACCCGGCAGAGAAGCAGCTGGTATTGGCGGCGGCAGTCGAGGTGACGGTAAGAACATTACCATTGAGGGCGGCACTGTATATGCAGAGTCCGGCGGCGGAAACGGCCCTGCTGCGGCAATCGGCGGCGGACGATGGACTGGCGAAGGCGAAAACATCAAGATCACCGGCGGCAATGTTACGCTGAAAACTGTAGATGACGATGACATTTATATCGGCAATGGTCAAGAGGAAGCTGAAATTGACACCAGCAACCTGCTTGGCACGATCACCAAACTGGACAAGAACGGCAAGCAGGTTGGCAATAAGATCGTACAGGATTTTGGCATTGAGGTTTCGGAGCAGCCTGTTACCAGTGAAAATTATAAGAACTTGTGGAAGGGATACATTGTCTACGACCCGAAGTACAAGACTCTGACGGCGAAGGATAGAATTCCTCAGGGCGTTGTAAAAATTAGAGCCCCCGAAACGGATGTCTTTTTAAACGGAGGAATGCAAAGAGGAACTCTAACAATTGGACAAGTTGAAAAGAAGACTGTTGTAGGTGCACATGATGTGACGGTCAAGCATGACCAGTATGCAGCGGTCTATGGCGATGTGAATATCAACTGCACCGGCAAGGTGGATATCCGCAGCGACGAAAATATGGCTGTGAACGGAAGCCTGAACATTTATAATTCCAGCGAAGTGACGCTTTCTGCAGGCAACAGCGTTGTGACGGGCAGCGCAAATATCACCAGCGACGGTGACGTGACCATTGAGAGTACCGACGGTAGAGCGGCGAAAAACCTGACGATCAACAAGGCCGAGAATGTCACCATTACCATCAGTGATGACGAAAGAGCAGTCTCCGAAAACACCAAGATCACCGCTTCCGGCACTGTGATCCTGGAAAACAAAGCACCGGGCGGCCGTGTGGGCACTGTTGACTTTACACAGGCAGACGGCAAAAAATACGTCTACTATACCAGCGAAGCCGAGGATGCAAAGCTGATCGACCCGCGCATCCATCCGCTCCCTGATACGGTAGAAAGCAGCTACCTGCGCATTGAGCCGAGGGAGACTTACTACAGCATTACCGTTGCGAACGGCACCGCGCAGGTGGGCGACGACACCACCGGCCTGAATACCGCCTTTGAGGGCGAAAAGGTCACCGTCAAGGCCAATGCACCCACCGATGAGGATGCCGCCAAGGGCGTGAAGTTCCACCACTGGAAGGTTGAAGAGGGAAGCACCAGCTTTGCCCCGACTGCGGGCAGTCTGGGTTCTGCGACTGAAGCAGGCACCGCAGAAATCAGCTTTGATATGCCCAAGGGCAATGTGAAGCTGACCGCCGTTTACAGCATCCCCGCTTCCGTGCTGAGGAGTACCGTTACTGTTGAGGGCGGCACGGCAAAGTCCACTCTGGACGAGGGCAGCGATATCCCCGCAGAGATCGGCACCACGGTGGAGATCACAGCTACCCCGTATGATGCCGAGAAATACCCCGGCATGGAGTTCGTGGAATGGGAGATCAAGTACCCCGATAGCTTCTACGAGAAATTCCCCGGTGGCATTCCGGAAAATCTGCAGCTCAAGCTGGACAATGCCAAGAGCGCGACCACGACGTTTAAGATGCCCGTTTACCCGGTCAAACTGATCGCCCACTGGTCGGCAAGCCCGGTGGCCAAGCCTGACCCGGACGAACCTCTTGATGAAGACTTCGGCGTAGAACCTGCACCCATGGATACCACAGGTGGCACCATTGCCGCCGTGGCCGTGGGCGGTGCAGCCATCTGGGGCGGCTACGAGATCGCCACCCGCGTGATCCTGCACGACCTCCTGCCCGAGGGCGCAGCCATCCCGGCAAACCGCGGCCAGCTGGCACTGCTCATCTGGACTGAGAAGGGCAAGCCCGAACCCGCCGCACAGCCCGCCTTTGCAGACATCACCGATGCCGAGCAGGCCAAGGCCGCTCAGTGGTGCGTGGAGCAGGGTCTGCTGGATGCACGGGAAGGCAAGTTTGAATCGGACGGCTGGATGCCCAAGTTCAAGACCATTGAGATCTGGAACAAGGCGTTCCCCAAAAAGTAACCTCTGAGCGCTTCCTCCGTAAAGCCTCAGAATGACAGATCCCCCCGATACCGGATACCCGGTATCGGGGGGATTTTTTGCGCAGGCACGCGTGGCATTGGCGGTGGCAATCATCTCCGACATTTCAATGATCCAGTGACCTTGCAGCTTGCGGTACACGTTGTCGTCGTCCAGCCGACGCAGGTCATCTGAGAACCACTCGTCCTTGACCGCCAGCAGCCGGAAAAAGCTGGACTTCCCCGCACCCTGACCGCCCACCAGACAGAGCATGGTCTCAAATTTGCATCCCGGCTGAAATACCCGCTTGATGGCTCCCAGCAGAAAGATCTTCATAGCTTCGCAAGTGTACTCGTCCTCCGCAGCACCGAGAAAATGGTGCAGGACGTGGGCTATCCGTTCCGTGCCGTCCCATTGCAGGCCGTTCAGGTAATCCCGGATGGGGTGGTAGCGATTCTCGTTGGCAACGATGCGGATGGCAGATTCAATCTTCTTTTCGCTGAAAATGCCGTATTTCTCCATCCGACGCAGGATATACTTCATGTCGGTGTCGCTCAGCGTCTTGCCGGAGCGGGGCCAGCCTACAGGCTTTACGATGTCGATGCGCTCACTCAATAAGTTCAGCCGGATGGCATCGGCAAGCACATGGTCGTTCTGCAAAATCGTGATGCAGTTTTGGATTGTTCGCTGTATCTCTCCGTTGGAGTGCTTGGTCAGCATTTCTTTCACATCGGTAACGGTTTGGGGAGCGCGTTCTTCGTTGACTTCTTTGCTCAATAAACATCACCTCGTACTATTATTGAAAACGATTTTCTGATTTTTCCGCAGCGGGTATATCTCCGGGTTTCCGTTGCATCTGCTCTGCCTGCAATCGGCTTAGCAGTTGCAGAACGGAATCCCGTGCTTTCTCCTTGATCTGCTCCTTGCCTTTCTGCCGGACTTCCGGCTTCAGCAGCTTCTCTTGCAAGCGGGTGGCAGTGGTCTGCATGGTCTTGAGGAACTTGTCCAACACGGTGTCCAAACGGTGAGCGGCGTACTCTCTCGTGGGTTGCGAAGCCTTGCGCTCCAGGGACAGCACCCAGTTCTTCGTGTCCTCGATCATCCGCATATCTTCCTTGCGGGTCTCAGTGCGCACCACATCGGTCACGACCTCCACCGCCTTGTCGTAGGCCGCAGCTGAAACATCTTCCAGCAGGGTCTCCATGTCTGAAACTTTCAGGGTCAGCTCGTCCAGCTTGTTCTGCTGGGCGGCAAGCTGCTCCTTCTGCTTGGCAAGGATGAAGTCCTGCTTTTC
>OGPM01001798.1_pt1 | contig 16586 bp, 14 predicted proteins | sample 1552961 | NCBI WGS metagenome assembly OGPM01 (sample SAMEA2580304, study PRJEB22360) | human gut metagenome | biome: human gut; feature: human-associated habitat; material: faeces | place: Denmark | collected 2008/2010
AGCAATGGAGCAATCCGGTTACATCAGTGAGTGGCAAAATTTACTTTTGACACTCGCATCATATGATAGAAGGCAGTAAAAAAGGAAGGATGAAAATAATGGATATCAAAGAAAAGATTCATGCAACAACAGAAGAATTGTTAAGCAATATGGAAAGACTTGTAGCGATAGATTCACAGCTTGGAACACCGGCAGAAGGAATGCCATTTGGAGAGGGACCGGCAAAGGTTCTTCACGAAGCACTGCAGATTGCAGATGAACTCGGATTCAAGACAGTGAACCTGGATAACTACTGTGGATATGCAGAGATGGGAGAAGGCGAAGAGATCGTTGGTATCGCAGGACATCTGGATATCGTACCGGCGGGTGGTGACTGGACATATGATCCATTCAAGTTGACAAGAGAAGGAGATTACGTTTACGGACGTGGAACAACAGATGATAAAGGACCTGTTATGGAAGCGCTTTATGCAATGAAGCTTCTTCGTGATTCAGGTGTGAAGCTCAACAAGAGAGTTCGTCTGATCATGGGATGTAATGAGGAAAATGGTTCCAGATGTATGGAGCATTATAATGAAGTGGCGGAAGAGTTATCTTGTGGATTTACACCGGATGCAAATTACCCATGTATTCACGGAGAGAAAGGTATGCTTGGCATGCTGGCAACTTCTAAGAATACAAAGATTATTTCTATCAATGGTGGATTTGTATTCAATGCCGTATGTGATGCATGTACAGCAGAGATTCCGGCAGAAGAAGGACTGAAAGACAGACTGGAAGCTGCTTTCGCAGAGACAAAACTTCAGGAATACAAAGTAACAGAGGAAGATGGAAAGATCACTATTTATGCAAAGGGAGTATCTGCACATGCAAGTACACCGGCATTTGGAGTTAATGCTGCAGGTGTTATCTTTGACTGTCTTGCAAAAGCCGGATTTGAAGATGATTTCGTAGAATTCTATAACTCACACATTGGTACAGCATGTGACGGATCAGGAATCGGACTGAAATGCGCAGATGAGTTTGGAGAGCTTACATTCTGTAACGGAATCGTTAAGAAAGAAGACGGTGTGATCTCCGCTACAATCGATATCAGATTCCCGGTAACATATTCTGTAGAAGATATGCTCAAGATGTGCGAAGGAAAGCTCGAAGACGAGAACGGACGCATTGAGATCCACACAACTACAAAACCATTGTTCTTCCCAAAAGAGTCTCCACTTGTAGAGGCACTGTACAAAGCTTATACAGATGTAACAGGAGATACAGAGAACAAACCGTTAGTAATCGGTGGTGGAACATATGCGAAGTCCTTAAAAAATATCATCGCATTCGGACCGGAGAAACCGGGCGTAGATTACCGCATCCACGGTGCAGACGAGTACACACTCGTATCTGAAGTTGAAGAAGCAGTACAGATTTACATGGAAGCAATTAAGAACTTGCTTGCAATTTAATAGATGTTACTAAGTATTGCTTTGATCTTGCTTGTAGGAATGTCTATGGGCTGGATCTGTAAGAAAATCAAACTGCCAAGCTTGCTTGGAATGATGATCACGGGGATGATACTCGGCCCATATGTACTGAATCTGTTGGATGACAGTATTCTTGGAATCTCAGCCGAGCTTCGAAAGATCGCGCTGATTATCATCCTTACAAGAGCCGGTCTTGGTCTGGATCTTTCAGGACTTAAAAAGATCGGAAGACCGGCTGTGATGATGTGTTTTGTTCCGGCAACGTTTGAGATTGTTGGAATTGTACTGCTGGCTCCGAAGCTGATGGGATTATCTATACTTGAAGCTGCAATCATGGGAGCTGTGCTTGCAGCAGTTTCACCGGCTGTTGTAGTACCGAGAATGGTGAAGCTGATGGAGGAAGGCTATGGCGTGAAACAGGGGATTCCGCAGCTGATTCTTGCGGGCGCATCTGTGGATGACGTCTATGTCATCGTGCTGTTTTCAACATTTACAGGAATGATGCAGGGACAAAGTACATCTATACTCAGTTTTATCAATATTCCGGTTTCTATTTTCCTTGGAATTGGGATTGGATTATTAATAGGGACATGTCTTGCGTATTACTTTAAGAAAGTGCATATAAGAGATACCTCGAAAGTGTTGATCATTTTGAGTATTTCTCTGTTGCTTGTTGTTATGGAAGACAGTTTGAATACGGCGATTACATTTTCAGCATTGATCGCGATCATGTTCATTGGGATCGGTTTGCAGAAGAAGAGAGAAGTTGTTGCGAAGAGGATTTCTGTGAAATATGGAAAGCTGTGGGTGGCAGCAGAAGTATTTCTGTTTGTGCTTGTAGGAGCAACAGTGAATGTCGGATATCTTGGAAAAATCGGTGTGAAAGCGTTAGTTGTTATCGTAGGTGCATTGGTGTTTCGTATGCTTGGTGTATCCGTCTGCCTTCTTGGAACAAGTCTCAAGAAGATAGAACGGTTGTTTGCCATGATGGCTTATACACCGAAAGCAACAGTTCAGGCCGCAATCGGTGGAATCCCTCTTGCGATGGGATTTGCATGCGGAGATACCGTTCTTACTGTGGCTGTTTTAGCGATTGTGCTGACAGCTCCGCTGGGCGCATTTGCGATCGATTTCTCGTATAAGAAATTATTGAAAAAATCAAAATAAAAAATGTTATTAAAACAGTTTATGTAGAAAAAACGACCATTTATGAAAGCAGACCTTAACGGTCTGCTTTTTGTGTTATGATAAGTTCAGTAAAAAAGACACTTGTGATATGGAAAATGCAAGAAAACTGATCACAGGTACTGCGAAGGGTAATAAAGTAACATAGTATAAAATAAAAGGTGGGTTTCAAAATGAGTCTGAAATATGAAAAGTTGATCAGAAAAATGACACTGGCAGAGAAAGCAGTTATGATGTCAGGAAAGAACACATGGGAGACCGTTGATTTTGAAAAATATGGAATTCCGTCGATGGTAATGTCTGACGGACCTCACGGGTTGAGAAGACAGGCAGGAGCGGGAGATCATTTGGGATTGAATGCCAGTCTTCCGGCAACTTGTTTTCCGACAGCGGCAGGAGTGGCAAACAGCTGGGATGAAGCACTTGGAGAGGAAATCGGGGAAGCACTTGCGGAAGAGGCAGTGACAATGGGAGTCAATGTGATCCTCGGACCTGGGCTTAATATCAAGAGAAGCCCGCTGTGTGGAAGAAACTTTGAGTATTTTTCAGAGGATCCGTATCATGCAGGAAAGATGGCAGCAGCATATGTCCGTGGAATCCAGAGCAAGGGTATTGCAGCTTGTCCAAAGCATTTTGCAGCAAACAGTCAGGAGCTGCGCCGTATGGCGAACGATTCTGTCGTAGATGAAAGAACATTCCGTGAGATTTATACAACCGGATTCGAGATTGCGATTAAGGAAGGCAAGTCAAAGTCCATCATGTCTTCTTATAATGAAGTAAATGGAGTCTATGCAAATGAAAACAGCCACATGCTACAGGAAATTCTTGTAGATGAGTGGGGATTTGACGGATTTGTCGTGTCTGACTGGGGCGGAAGTAACGACCATGCACTTGGCGTGAAGAACGGAAGCCATCTTGAGATGCCAGGAACAGGAAAATCAGGAATGTATGATATCCTTCATGCGGTTGAGAATGGTGATCTTGAAGAAGCGGTATTGGATCAGAGACTGGATGAGCTTTTAAATGTAATCTTCTCAACACATCAGGCAACAGAAGACGCAAAGGGAAAAACATTTGATGTGGAAGCGCATCATAACCTGGCAAGAAAAGCAGCTGAGGAAAGTATTGTCCTCCTGAAAAATGAGGATCAGATTCTTCCGTTGAAACCGGGAACGAAAGTTGCAGTGATCGGTGATTTCGCGAAAGTCCCAAGATATCAGGGAGCCGGGTCATCGCTTGTAAATTCTGCAAAACAGCCGGAAGCAATCCTTGATGTGATTGGATCCACAGATCTGGATGTTGTTGTATATGAGCAGGGATATATTCGCAACAGAAAACCGAATCAGAAGCTGACAAAGGCGGCAGTAGAGCTTGCGAAGAAAGCAGATATCGTTCTTTTCTTCGGAGGACTTGATGAAATCAGCGAATCCGAAGGACTTGACCGTACACATATGTCCATGCCGGCCGCACAGGAGACATTACTTAATGAACTTACAACAGTAAATAAAAATGTGATCGTAGTTCTTTCAGCCGGATCAGCGATCGAGATGCCATGGTATCCATATGTAAAAGGAATCGTACATGGTTATCTTGGCGGACAGGCAGGCGCGTCAGCAATGATGAATGTTCTGACCGGAAAAGTAAATCCGTCAGGTAAGCTGAATGAGACTTACCCACTCCATTACGAGGATACACCGGCATACGCATATTACCCAAGCAAAGAAAGAAGCAGTGAGTACAGAGAATCACTTTACGTTGGATATCGTTATTACACAACAGTCGGAAAAACAATGCGTTTCCCATTTGGTTATGGATTGAGCTATACAACCTTTGAATATAAAGATTTGAAAATAGATACAGAAGGTGTGACATTTACAATTAAGAATACAGGTAATGTGTCAGGAACTGAGATCGCACAGCTGTATGTTGGGAAATCTTCTGAGACTGTCTTTCGACCGGTTCGCGAGTTGAAAGGTTTCGTAAGAGTAGAGCTTCAGCCAGGAGAAGAGAAGGAAGTAAGAATCGGATTTGATGATAAGACATTCCGTTTTTATGATACAAGAACAGATAGCTGGGAGATTGAAAGCGGTACTTATCAGATCATGATCGGTGAAAATGCGCAGCAGATGGTTCTGGAAGGTGCTTTAGACGTAAAAGGTACTGTTGAAAACGGTGGCTACAAGAAAGAAGAACTGCCGGAATATTTCAGCGGTAAGATTAAAGACATTTCAGACGAAAAATTCCGTATTCTGTATGGAAAAGAGATTCCAGATGGAAGCTGGAGCGGTGAGATTCGAATGAACGATGCAGTATGTCAGCTGTATTACGGAAAAGGAATTCTTGGAAAATTGCTCTGTGCAATTCTGAAATTACTTCTGAAAATCAGTGACTGGAAGGGAAAGCCGAACCTGAACGTCTTATTCAACTACAATATGCCAATCCGCGGGTATGCAAAAATGACAGGCGGTGTTGTGACGATGAAAATGGCAGAAGCATTGACTGAGATGGCGAACGGACATCGAATCAAAGGAACAGCTCATCTGATTAAAGCTGCAGTAAACAGAGAATAAAATGTAGATTATGCAGAAGCGTAATATATTAAATGAAAGACAGGATTGGACAGATAGAAACAGGCCAATCCTGTTTTCCTTTTGCTAAAATAGTGATTGCTCAGAGTCAGCAACAGGTAAATCTCATTATATGACTTGTGGCAGAATAAAAATTCCTTTATTATAAGATAGAACATAAGACGACAGAAAATATACCAGGAGGATTTCAATGATCAAAATTGCGATTGTAGAAGACGAAGCAATGTATGCAAAACAGCTGGAAGAATTTCTGCATCAATATGAGGCAGAAAACCATGAAGCATTCGATATCACAATCTATTCAGACGGAGATCAGATTGTAAATAAATACGAGTCCCAATTTGATATTATCCTTATGGATGTTGAGATGAAATTCATGGATGGAATGTCTGCTGCGGAAGAGATTCGCAAGATGGACAGTGAAGTTGTGATTATCTTTATTACAAACATGGCACAGTATGCGATCAGAGGTTATGCGGTAGATGCGCTGGATTATGTATTAAAACCGGTATCTTATTTCGCATTTTCACAGAGACTGAACCGTGCGATCGAACGTATGAAAAAGCGAGAGGCAAAGGTTATTATGGTAAATATAAAAGGCGGTATGGTGCGTATTAACATCGCAAATATTTACTATATTGAAAGTCAGGGACATACGTTGATCCTTCATACGATCCTTGGGGATTATGAGACGACCGGGAAAATGAAAGAGATGGATGAAAAGCTTTCAGGGATGAATTTCTGCAGAGGAAATAAAGGATATCTGATTAATCTGCAGCATGTAGACCGGATTCAGGACAACTGTGCGGTAGTAAAAGGCGAAGAGCTGGTGTTGAGCCGTGCACGTAAAAAGGAATTTATGGAAGCTTTGACAAGATATTGGGGAGAGGTGATAAAATGATCGATCACTTGATACCAGATATCCCAAGACTTTACTCGGCAATTGCAGAGTGGCTTGCATGCATGATATTTATCCTGCCATTTAAAAAGAGATTTTCAAAAATAAAGACAGGTGTGATTATGGCGGTGATGCTTGTTGTACAGAGCGGATTCATGGTCGTGACGGAAGATGTCAGCTTGTTTTTCTGGATTCCCTGCATGATGGTAGCTGTATTCCTTATGTTGTTTTTCATTTATGCATCCTGCGAGATTGAAATAACAGACGCAGTATATTTCGTGTTGATTGCATTTGTTGTGGCAGAATTCATGGCGTCGATTGAATGGCAGGTTGCTTGTTACTTTAGGATAGCGCAATCAGGAGTATGGTGGAAAGAATGGTTAGCCCTTATCCTCGGATATGGAATAATCAGCGTGATCTTGTTCAAGATCTTGCATGTACATTTCCCAGAAGATGGCCAAATAGAGATAGGTTGGAAAGAATGTCTGTCAGCACTTTTGATTGCAATATCTGTTTTCGCTGTCAGTAATATTAGCTATCTTACAATCAATACTCCATTTTCCGGAAGGTATTCATTTGAGATAGCAAATATCCGTACAATCGTGGATTTGGCCGGAATTGCGATTCTGTACGCACATCTTATGCAATGTTGTGAGATGCGGGCAAGAAAGGAGCTTGAGGCAGTTCAGAATGTACTTCAGAATCAATATGCACAGTATGTGCAGTCAAAGGAAAGTATTGAACTGATCAATTACAAATATCATGATCTGAAACATCAGATTGCGGTGTTGAGAAGTGAGGAAGATCCTCAGAAGAGAGAAGCCTTTCTGGATCAGATGGAAGCAGAGATCCGTCAGTATGAAGCACAGAATAAAACCGGAAATAAAGTTCTCGATACTGTGCTGACGAGCAAAAGTTTGTATTGTAATAAGAATGGGATTACATTTACCTGTGTGGCAGATGGAACACTGTTAGACTTTATGGATGTTATGGACATCTGCAGTATCTTTGGAAATGCACTCGATAATGCAATCGAATGCGAGATGAAGATACAGGACAAGGAGAAGAGACTGATCCATGTGACGGTGTCCAGACAGAAGGCATTCTTGATTCTTAAGTTCGAGAATTACTGTGAAGAAAAACTGCAGTACCAAGATGGAAATATTGCGACGACAAAGAAAGACAAAAAGTATCATGGATACGGAATGAAGAGTATTCGTTATACAGTGAATAAATACGGTGGGGCAGTCACGATCGATACAAAAGAGAACTGGTTTGACTTGAAAATTTTGATTCCGATTAAAGAAGAACAAGGGAATTAAGTTTGCAGTTTATGCAGAAAAAGTGCAGGTTATGTAAGTATAATAGATAGGCATGTAATCCATGTTAGGATATAGATACGAAGTCCAAGGGAGGACAAGAGAATCGAGAATCTTAGAAGAATGGAGAATGTAGAATAAATAAGCTAAACAATATATGGAATCGTTTTGCAGAGAAACATCCGAGTGCTTTAAAATGGATAAGAGAAGGCGGATTGTTCGTAATCGTAAGTAATCTGATCACTGTACTTAAATATGTAATGTTGCTGTTTTTGCCACTGGCATTCGCAGGACTTCCGAATATTGATTTCGGTTTCCCGGGAATCGACATTACATTATTCGGTGAGACATTTAAGTGGAATATTATCGGATATGATGCGGCACATGGAGGTCTTCCGTATTTCTGTGCATACATGATCGCAATGCTCGTTGGTGAGTGTATCAACTTCCCAATCCAGAGAAGCTTTGTGTTCCGCAGCAAAGGAAAGATCTGGTATCAGGCGTTCTGGTATCTGATCGCATTCTGTATTGTTACATGTATTGTAAACTCAATCAATTGTATCTGGGTTGCAGTTGCCGGAATGTTTGTACCGGGATGGCTTTACAATATCGGAACAACCGTGCTGAACGGAGGAGTGTCGATGGTGGTATTCTTCTTCGTGAATAAGATTATTTTCCCGGAGGGAGAAGCAAAGTAGAATAGAGAAAAGAAGAACAGAAGAACAGAGCAGTGCGCGTTAGCGTGCTGTCCTGTTCTTTTAACATGAAAATCATTTTCAAATTCATCTTGACAATAAAATTTTTTGCGTTAAAATAAAAAAATGATTTTTGATAGATTCGAGATGGAAGTAAAGTAATGTTGGAATTTATAAAACAGAGCAAGAAAAGAAAGTTATATTGTATCCTTGGCATATTGTATCTGCTGTGTATTATCTTTGTTGCAAATGATGCATGGTTGTATAGCACACCCATTGCAAAACTGACAAAGGTCGAAACCAGTGTCTCAGGAGAAGAGACAGGAACCAGAGGGACGAAGGAGAAAAAATATAAGCAGAACATCCAGGGAGTAATCCTAAATGGGGAAAACAAGGGAAAGACAATAAGTTTTACGAATGAGTACACGTATACCGGAATGACGAAACAGCCATATCATAAGGGAGATAAGGTACTGCTCAATGGAACAAGCAAGAGAATGGGTTCTGGAATTCGTGGACTGAAACGAGATACAGAGCTTATGATACTTGTAGGATTCTTAATGTTTGTATTAATTACCATTGCAGGAAGACAGGGTGCGCTTACGATATTGACCGTTATTTTTAATGTTGCTGTTTTTGCAATTGGTTTTTGGAAAGCGGGAGATACATCAAATGTGCTGGAAATGTGCAGCGGGCTGGTGATTCTTTTTGCGGTTATTACATTGGTTGGATTAAACGGGATTCATAAAAAGACATGGGCAGCACTTTTTACAACATTGATTGTTCTTGTAATGATCATGGGAATCTTTGATGTTGTAATCCATCATGCAGAAGATCTTGATTATTCGACCATGGAGTATCTTGGAAGTATTGAAAATCCGGATGAAATTTTCCATGCAGAAATCCTGATCTCAGGACTGGGAGCAATCATGGATGTGGCGGTCGCCATCGCTGCATCCTTAAGCGAAATCGTTGAAAAGAAGCCGGAAGTGACATTTTTGGAATTATTTAAATCAGGAAGAGAAATTGGATATGACATTATGGGAACGATGATAAATGTGCTGTTGTTTGTCTTTGGCTGTGGACTGATCCCAATGTGTCTGATTCGAATGAATAATGATGTGAGTTTAATTACTATTATAAAATTGCACATTCCATGTGAATTGTGCAGATTTCTGGTGGAAAGTATAGGAATTGTTCTGGCAATACCGATTTCTATTTTGGTTACTTCTGTGATGATAAAGGTCCCAGGAATGTTTCATAGACAGAAGAAAGCAAGAAAGGTGCAGGGAGAAGGAAAATGCTGATAACACTTGGATTGATTTTACTGATTTTAATTATGGTCGTCGGTGGAGACAGAGGTGTCGTTTCGCTTATTGCTTTGTGTGGAAATCTGTTGATCTTAAGTCTTGCAATCTGGCTTATGGCATCAGGAGTTCCTGTTCTTCTCGTTACGGTTTGTGTCGGCGTTGTCATTTCCTGTATTACGTTGTTCTATCAAAATGGTAGAAATGGAAAGACATGGAGTGCATTTCTGGCAACTATGATCACAATGCTGTTGCTGTTTTTCTTCATATATATCGTTGTATGGAGAAGTGAGGCGGGAGGTCTTAACGAGATACAACAGGTTGGAGAAGATGTATTTTATTATAATATGAACCTGAATATCAGTATGAGAAATGTTGCTGTCTCTGTTATACTTCTCAGTACTCTTGGAGCTGTTCTTGATATGGCACTGACAGTTACCACATCTGTTTATGAAGTGAAAAGCCATAAAGAAGATATGACTTTTAAAGAACTGATTCACAGCGGAATGCAGATAGGAAAAGAAGTGACCGGAACAACGGTGAATACACTTCTGTTTGCATATTTAGGAGAATCACTTCTGCTTTTTTCCTATCTGCGGATGCAGGGATATTCGTTTGAACTACTGTTGAATTCTAAAATCATGTTTGAAAATTGCGCCTCAATGATCTTCGGAGCAATCGCCTGCGTGGTTGTAATGCCGGTGGCAGCGGTTGCAGGGGGCTATTTTTTCCGATTTAAATAAACATAAAATCCAACGTTTAACATAATTCCAACTGCTGTAGAAACCGGTGCAGCAAGACCGATCTTTGTCAGGCTGGCATTCGGCTGGATACTCATGATGTATGCCATTGGCAGACGGACCAGAAGTGTCTGGATGAGTCCCTGTGTCATAACCCAGAGCGTCTTATCATTTCCATTAAAATAACCGATCATGCTGAAGAGGACGGCTGTTAAAATCGTTTCCGGTGCGAATCCTTTCAAGTAAGCAAAGCCATTCTGAATAACGTCGGCATCCGTAGAGAAGAATCCGGACAGGACATCTCCCTTAAGAAATACAAGAGCGAAGACGAAACATCCGACAACCAGGCCGACTTCGATTCCGGTGAACATAGATTTCTTTGCACGCTTTGATTTTCCGGCACCGACATTCTGAGAGACGAAAGAAGCCATAGATTGCATGAGTGCGCTAGGTACCAGCATTGCAAAGTTTACGATTTTACAGGCAACGCCGTAACCAGAAGAAGCCTCCAGTCCGAGCCGGTTTACAAAAGCGCAGAGTGCGAGGAATGACATCTGTGTCAGGAATTCCTGGAGCGCAAGAGGGAGTCCAATAATGAGGAATTTCTTGCACTGTGGATTCAGGCAGAAGTCTTTTTTCATAATCTTAAACGGCAAATTCTTTTTGATAAGAAGAACTACTGCGAAGACAACACTGACTGCCTGGGCGAAAACAGTTGCAATTGCGGCACCGACTGCGTTCATGTGGAAACCTGCAACAAGTATCAAGTCACCGAAAACATTTATGATGCATGCGACAAGTACAAAAAGCAGAGGAGACTTGCTGTCTCCGAGTCCACGGAAAATCGCAGAAAGCAGGTTGTAGGCGACGATGAAGAAGATTCCGCCACCGCAGATACGGATGTAAACAGTAGTCAATTCGACAGCTTCAGCAGGTGCCTGCATCAGGATTGCGATCGGGTGTGCAAAACAAACCATAACGATGAACAATCCAACTGAAATCGCTGTAAATACAATTGCAGCACCGCCAATGACGGAGCCAATCTGTTCCGGTTTCTTTTCGCCGAGATAACGCGCGATCAGAACCGTGATACCCATAGCAAACTGGACGACTACGAAAGTGACCAGATTCAGAACCTGACTTCCGGTAGAAACTGCAGAAAGTCCGGAGGTAGAACCAAATCTTCCAACGACCAGAAGGTCAACCGCTCCATACGCTGCCTGAAGGATTAGTGCGCCAAGCACAGGCATCATAAATGCTACCAGTTTCTTTAGAATGCTTCCTTGCGTAAAATCAGCAGTTTTATCTGTCATTTTGAATGCTCCTTTCACACATGATGTCGTAAAATTTCTGGATTGTTTGAACCATGCAGTCAGCGTCCGCATCGGAGATATCATCAAGATAAGGCGTCAGCTCATTAAAATAATTCTCATTATATTTTTCAGAGATTTCCGTCCCATGTTCTGTCAAAGACAAGTATGTGACACGTCCATCATCTGGGGAGGCTGTCTTTTGTACCAATCCTTTCTTCTCCATTTCTTTTATTGTCCTTGTGACACCCGGTCGCGGGATATTCAGAACGTCACTTAAATCAGAAACTCTTACATGGACTTTCTGTTTCTGAAGCTCCTGGATCATATCCATATAGCGGATGTGAGATGACATGATACCTTCCGGAAGCGGAGGGAGCATCTCACGAATTCGCTTTGCCTGATAACATGCATCGAGCATGCGTTTGATTTTTTCATTTGTCATAATAAAACTCCTATATAGTTACCAAGGTTAATTACCATAGATAATTATATGGAGGTTTGAGGAATTGTCAAGAGAAAATGTTGATTGTGATGATAATTTGAGGAAAATGTGGAGAGAAGTCTTGATATGTTCGCAAATTAATAAAAGACAAGAAAACGTATAAGATAACAAGCAAGTTATAGTAAAATAAATAAAAAACTAGTATAATATAGTAAGAAAACGTACAAGATAATAAGTAAGTTATACGAGGGGAAATGATATGAATACTTATGCACCACCATTCAAACTTACAAATACAATGCTGGATTTAGTCGCATCAATTTCTGAAAAAGTAGGAAGAATCACTACTGGAAAAAATCTGGAGTCAAAGCCACATTTGAGAAAAAATAACAGAGTTAAATCAATCTATTCTTCTTTGAAAATCGAGGCAAATTCATTGACAATCGGACAGGTAAGAGATGTCATAGATGGAAAGCTTGTGCTTGGAGAACAAAAGGAAATACAAGAAGTAAAGAACGCATACGAAGCATATGAGAAAATAAATGAGATCGATCCTTATGATATTGAAGAATTAAAGCACATACATGGGATTATGACGAAGTATCTGATAGATGAATCAGGATGTTTCAGACATGGCGAAGAGGGTGTTTTCAATGGAGAGGAATGCATCTTCATGGCACCGCCGGCAAGATTCGTCCCACATCTTATGGAAGAACTGTTTGATTGGATGGAACGAGAAAAAGAAGAAGTTCATCCATTGATCCTGTCCTGCGTATTTCATTATGAATTCGTATTTATTCATCCATTCGCAGATGGAAATGTACCATTGAGATACCAACAACAAATAGCGGCATAACAGCAGCAAACAACTTCATATCACATAAATACAGTTAAATAACATATAGAATTAGGAATACTTGAAAAACGGTATTCCTTTTTTATTTCCAGACGTTCAGAAATGAGCGTCTATTTTTTTACCCAAATGAAAGGAGAATCAAAAAATGAATAAGATATTGAAACGATTGCTTACAGGTGTTCTTACTCTCGCAACCGTCTTTACTGCTCTACCCACAACTGCTGTCCATGCTGCGGAAACACAATACTGGACAGAATCGGAGGAACGTGTCGGCATTGTTGAGAAAGTAATGAATGATGGTTCTATCGGCTCTACATTTAATGAGGGGCATATGACCGTTGAGGGCGAGGACGCTTATTGTATCGACATCAACACAGGCTTTAAGAATGGATATAAGACCAGAAGTGACGCAAGTACACGCATGACTGCCGACCAGATAGAGGACGTTGCTTTATCTCTTGAATACGTCAAACAGTATACGAAAAGCCATACAGGATTGAGCAGCCAGCACGCCTACCTTTTAAGACAGCTTGTAGTCTGGCAGAGATTGAGCGTCCATCTTGGGTGGAGCTGTGACAATGTACGAGCTTCCTATGATGAAATCTCAAAATCCGTGCAAGATGAAGTATTCGCCGGAGCGAAAGCCTTTGTAAGAGAAAATAAAGGACGCTATGACTGTTCTGGTAATGGGAATCTATGTGGCATACACAGGACTGTTAAAAAGAGAAACCACAAAAGCCATTCATGCGGTTATCAACTTTCTTGTGGTATTTATTCTGTCAGCGTCCTTTATTGCCTATGCCCCAAACTATATCAGCAAAATCAATGACTTTTCCGCAGATATAAGCAGCTCGGCATTATCGCTCGGTACAAAAATCGTGCTGCCCGATTCCAACAGCAAAGGAAAAGACAGCGTAGATTTAATAAGAGACAGCCTGTTTTCCATACAGGTGAAACAACCGTGGCTGCTTTTACAGTACGGGGAATCGGATATAGAAACGCTCGGTTCTGACCGTGTGGAAAGCCTGTTATCGGAAAGTCCAGACACGGACGACAGAGAGGACGTTGTGATTGAGGAAATCGAGGATAAGGACAATGACTATTTGAGCGTCACAAAGACCATGACCCGTTTAGGTATGGTAGTGTTCCTGTTTATCTTCAATATTGGTATCTCGGCATTTGTCTTTCTGCTTACCGGCATGATGATTTTCTCGCAGGTGCTATTCATCATTTACGCCATGTTCCTGCCGATTAGTTTTATCCTCTCCATGATACCGACTTATGAGGGCATGGCAAAAAAGGCTCTTACGAAGCTGTTCAATACCATTATGATGAGAGCCGGAATCACACTGATTATTACCACAGCCTTTAGTATCTCGACTATGTTTTATTCCATTTCCTCCGGCTATCCGTTTTTCATGGTGGCATTTCTACAGATAGTCACCTTTGCCGGAATCTATTTTAAATTAGGTGACTTGATGGCAATGTTCAGCCTGCAATCCTCCGATACACAGCAAGTCAGCAGACGAATCATGCGACACCCGTATATGTTCCTCAACCGCAGGGCAAGACGCTTGGAGCGTAAAATCGGTAGGACAATGGCGGCTGGTGCTGCTGGTGGTGTAGCTGGTGCTGCGGCGGCTTCTGCTTCTACAAAAAAGGCAGACAATACCAAACAGACAGGTAATACGCATACCAGAGCAAATCACAATACTTCTGCTTCTTCCAGTGGAGGTAACAGCAAGCCGCCAGCTCTGCCGGATTCCAAATCACAGAAGCCGCTTGCATTGCCGGATAAGAAAAGTCAGACGGATTCCTCACAGACCGTACATAGTTCACAAAGCAATACACAGGAATCACAGTCTACCTCAAAGCGTGGAATTGTGGATAAAAAATCGGTATCGAAACAGCCGCAGTCAGACAAAAAGAATCCGCAGCGTCCGATTGTGGATAAGGAGCGACAAAGCAACGGATCAGCGACAAAGAGAGCTGCCCCGGTGCATGAGCGACCAGCCACAACGCCTGTTCCTGTAAAATCGGATTCACAGGCGGCAGCTTTAAAGCCGGAGCAGAATGTCAAAGAGCGTCCTGTCACAGTGACAAAGGAGCAGCCGCAATCAAGCGTCAGCTTTGGGGTGTATAAGAATTTCACCGCCATTGATATGCACACGGTACATGAGAAAGAAGTCATTGAGCAACGTATCGTTGATACCAACAAGATAGAGAACTTTGTAAAAGCCTTTGCGAAGTCCTACTATTCTTGGAGCAATACGCAGGAATCCATTGAGAAACGAACCGCAGCCATCAACCAATATCTGACAAAGAGCTTGCAGGATTTGAATGTTGATACGGTACGACAGGATATACCCACAAGCTCTACGGTGACGGACGTTAAGATTTGGGAGGTTGAAGCGGCTGGAACGGACGACTTTACCGTTGTCTACTCGGTAGATCAGACGGTAACGGAGGGCGAAACTTCTATCGGTTACACTTCCGCTTATATGGTGGTGGTTCATGTAGATGGTGACGGAAACATGGTTATCACGCAGAATCCGACCATCAGAAGCATACCGACAAAATCCAGCTATGAACCAAAAGTCAAGGAATCAGACGGAACGGTGGACGCTGCCACTATGGAGGAAGTAACAGAGTTCTTGGAAACATTCTTTAAGCTCTATCCTACCGCAACAGAAAAAGAACTTGCCTACTAGGTGAACTGGTAAATCTGAATGTTGATGATATTGATTTAGAAGGGCGTGAGTGCATTGTATATGGAAAGGGAGACAAAGAGCGACGGGTATATTTTGATGCAAAAGCGAAGGTGCATTTAAAAAAATATATTGATCACCGAAAAGATAATAATTCTGCATTGTTTGTAACCCTGGATGCACCACATGATAGGCTAAAAATAAGCGGAGTGGAAATTCGTTTAAGGGAATTAGGAAGACGAATTGATCTGGAACGCATTCATCCCCATAAATTTCGAAGAACCATGGCAACCAGAGCAATAGATAAAGGAATGCCAATAGAACAGGTGCAAAAAATATTAGGACATTCACAAATTGATACAACGATGCAGTATGCGATGGTGAATCAAAACAATGTTAAAACATCTCATCAGAAATATATGAGCTGACTTTTATTCAAATTCGGATTTGTGTGGAATGATGTAGATGGAAAAATGTAAACTTGGTGATATATGTGAGATTGTATCAGGGAGTACACCTAAAACTACTATAGAAGAATATTGGGATGGTGATGTCAAATGGATAACACCGGCGGAGCTCAATGAGAATGTATATATAATTAATGATAGTGTACGGAAAATTACGAAATTGGCGGTTGAAAAAACAGGCTTATCTTCATTTCCAGAGGGAACAGTGATTCTTTCGACAAGAGCGCCTATTGGCAAAGTTGCTATTGCTGGATGCGAAATGTATTGTAATCAAGGGTTTAAAAATTTGATATGTTCGGAGAAAATATTTAATAAATATTTATATTGGTTCTTAAAAGGAAATACTATGTTTTTGAATTCGCTTGGTAGAGGTGCAACATTTAAAGAAATATCAAAGGCAATAGTTTCAGAAATCGAAATAAATGTTCCTGAAATAGAAGAGCAACATGAAATAGTAAAAATTTTGGAAAAAGTAAATACCATTATTAGGTTTAGAAAACAAGAATTATCGGTGTTAGATACTTTAGTCAAAGCCCGATTGAACAAAATCGCTGCGCGATGGCCTGCCAAGGCTGTGGCGCAGTTTTATTTTT
>OGPM01001807.1_pt1 | contig 16529 bp, 15 predicted proteins | sample 1552961 | NCBI WGS metagenome assembly OGPM01 (sample SAMEA2580304, study PRJEB22360) | human gut metagenome | biome: human gut; feature: human-associated habitat; material: faeces | place: Denmark | collected 2008/2010
GCCGCACAGTATTCTGCAACGTAGGGCATACGTCAGTTGCCGGGGATGTGTTGGCATCCCGCCAAGTGCATGGGGTCATGCCCATGAAGTCAGGGTGGCACCGCGGATAAAAGGCCAAATTTTATTCGTCCTTGACAGAAGAGAGTTCTTCTGTTAGGGGCGTTTTTCTTTTCCACTCCCTCGGCAGAAGAGCCGGGGGAGTTTTTGTTTTACCGGGAGGGAAAAAGCCATGAAGATACGGCCCACACTGGACGAAGTATCACTCGCTGGCAGCAGACCCCGCCACCATGCCGCCGGAACTCAAAGTAACGGCCCGCATCGCCGATGGCGAAGTGATGGCAGTGCAGCACACAAAATATCCCATTTGCGGTGTGCAGTTCCACCCGGAATCCATCCTGACCCCGCAGGGGCGTCGGATCTTAAAAAATTTTATGGAGGGTTAAGAAAATGATCAAGGAAGCCATTGTGAAGATCGTCAACAAGCAGGACCTGAGCTACGACGAAGCCTATGCCGTGATGAACGAGATCATGAGCGGCGAGACCACTCCTACCCAGAACGCAGCTTTTCTGGCGGCGCTTTCCACCAAGAGCGCCAAGGCTGAGACCACGGACGAAATTGCGGGCTGCGCCGCCGCCATGCGCGACCACGCCACCAAGGTGGACACCGGCATGGATATCTTTGAGATCGTTGGCACCGGCGGCGACAACGCCCACAGCTTCAACATCTCCACCACCTCGGCGCTGGTGGCAGCGGCAGGCGGCATGAAGGTGGCCAAGCACGGCAACCGGGCCGCGTCCTCCCAGTGCGGCACTGCCGACTGTCTGGAAGCGCTGGGCGTGAACATCCAGCAAAGCCCCGCCCGCTGTGTAGAACTGCTGAACGAAGTGGGCATCTGCTTCTTCTTTGCGCAGAAGTATCACACCTCCATGAAGTACGTTGGCCCCATCCGCAGGGAACTGGGCTTCCGCACCGTGTTCAACATCCTTGGGCCGCTCACCAATCCCGGTTCGCCCGCTATGCAGCTGCTGGGTGTTTACGACGAATACCTTGTAGAGCCGCTGGCGCAGGTGCTTATCAGTCTGGGTGTCAAGCGCGGCATGGTGGTCTACGGCAAGGATAAGCTGGACGAGATCAGCCTGAGTGCACCCACCAAGGTGTGCGAGATCAAGGACGGCTGGTATAAGTGCTACACCATCGAGCCGGAACAGTTCGGCCTTGCCCGCTGCACCAAAGCCGACCTTGTAGGCGGCGCACCGGCAGAAAATGCTGCCATCACACGTGCTATTCTGGCAGGCGAGAAAGGCCCCAAGCGTGATGCCGTGCTGCTGAACGCGGGCGCATCTCTCTACATCGGCGGCAAAGCGGACACGATGGCCGACGGCATCCAGCTGGCCGCCCGGCTCATCGACAGCGGCAAGGCGGCGGCTGTGCTGGAAAAGTTCATTGAGGTGAGCAACCGCCCGGAGGAAAATGCATGAACATTTTAGACCAGCTGGCCGAACACGCCCGGCAGCGGGTGGAAGCGGCAAAGCAGACCGTGCCGCTGGCCGAAGCAAAGCGGCAGGCACTGGCCTTGCCAAAAGGCGATCTCCGCTTTGAAAAAGCCCTTGCAAAGCCGGGCCTTGCCTTCATCTGCGAGTGCAAAAAGGCATCGCCCTCCAAGGGCCTCATCGCACCGGACTTCCCGTATCTGCAAATTGCCAAAGAGTACGAAGCTGCCGGTGCGGATGCCATCTCGGTGCTCACCGAACCCAAGTGGTTCCTTGGCAGGGATGCCTATTTAAAAGAGATCACTTCCGCCGTCTCCACGCCCTGCCTGCGCAAGGACTTTACCGTGGATGAATATATGATCTACGAAGCAAAGCTTCTGGGTGCTTCGGCGGTGCTGCTGATTTGTGCCATCCTCGATGATGTACAGCTCAAAGAGTACCTTGCCATCTGTGACGGCTTGGGCCTTTCCGCACTGGTGGAAGCCCACGACGATGCCGAGGTGGACCGAGCGCTCAAGGCCGGGGCACACATCCTCGGCGTGAACAACCGCAACCTGAAAGACTTCACAGTGGATACTGCAAACAGCCGCCGCCTGCGCTCCCGCATCCCAAAGAATGTGCTTTTTGTCTCGGAAAGCGGCGTAAAGACCGCCGAGGATGTAGCACAGCTTGCAGCCATTGGGGCGGACGCGGTGCTCATTGGCGAAACGCTCATGCGCGCGCCGGATAAAACTGCGAAGCTGCAAGAGCTGAAAGGGCTGTTATGACAAAAATCAAATTGTGCGGTCTGACCCGCCCGGAGGACATTGCGGCGGCAAACGCGCTGCAGCCGGAGTACATCGGCTTTGTGTTTGCGGCAAAGAGCAAACGAGCTGTTTCCCGGGAAATAGCTGCAGCATTAAAAGCACAGCTTTCCCCCGGAATTCAGGCTGTAGGCGTGTTTGTGAACGAAGCACAGGAAGCGGTGGCTGATCTGCTGAATGCAGGCATCATCAACATTGCCCAGCTCCACGGGCAGGAGGATGAATGCTATATCAGCCGTCTGCGGGAGCTGACAAATAAACCGCTCATTCAGGCCTTCCGCGTGACGGATGCCGCAAGCCTTGCAAAGGCGCAAAAAAGTCCGGCAGACCTCATTCTGCTGGACTCCGGCACAGGCGGGACCGGAATAACATTTGACTGGACCATTTTGGAGAAATTTGACCGTCCCTATTTTCTTGCCGGAGGGCTTGGCCCGGACAATGCCGCTGATGCTGTGGAGCGTCTGCATCCTTACGCAGTGGATGTGAGTTCCGGCATTGAAACAGCAGGGAAGAAAGACCCCGCAAAAATGGCGGCATTTGTGGCCGCTGTACGCAAAAATGACCAATCAGGAAAGGAATGAACGACCATGACAAATCCCAACGGACGCTTTGGCATCCACGGCGGACAGTATATCCCTGAAACGCTGATGAATGCCGTCATTGAGCTGGAAGAAGCCTACAACCACTACAAAAACGACCCGGAGTTCAACCGTGAACTGACCGAGCTGTTCAACGAATACGCAGGCCGTCCCAGCCGCCTGTACTACGCTGAGAAAATGACCAAGGACCTTGGCGGTGCAAAAATTTATCTCAAGCGCGAAGACCTGAACCATACCGGTGCACATAAGATCAACAATGTTCTCGGTCAGGCACTGCTTGCCCAAAAGATGGGCAAGACCCGCCTCATTGCCGAGACCGGCGCCGGTCAGCACGGCGTAGCCACCGCCACCGCCGCTGCCCTGATGGGCATGGAATGCGTGGTGTTCATGGGCGAGGAGGACACCAAGCGTCAGGCCCTGAACGTCTACCGGATGCGTCTGCTGGGTGCGGAGGTCATTCCCGTCACCAATGGTACCGGCACCTTGAAGGATGCAGTATCCGAAGCCATGCGCGAGTGGACCAGCCGCATCAGCGATACCCATTACTGCCTTGGTTCGGTAATGGGGCCGCACCCGTTCCCCACCATCGTGCGTGACTTCCAGTCTGTCATATCCAAGGAGATCAAGGAGCAGATGCTGGAAAAGGAAGGCCGTCTGCCGGATGCCGTCATTGCCTGCGTGGGCGGCGGTTCCAATGCCATCGGCAGTTTCTACAATTTCATTGAGGATAAGGATGTGCGCCTTATTGGCTGCGAGGCTGCAGGCCGCGGCATCGATACCTTTGAAACAGCTGCCACCATCAACACCGGCCGTCTGGGCATTTTCCACGGCATGAAGTCCTATTTCTGCCAGGATGAGTACGGTCAGATCGCACCGGTCTACTCCATTTCTGCAGGTCTCGATTATCCCGGCATCGGCCCGGAACACGCATGGCTGCATGATATCGGCCGCGCCGAATATGTAGCAATTACGGACGACGAAGCCGTGAACGCATTTGAGTATCTGGCACGCACCGAGGGCATCATCCCGGCCATTGAATCGGCCCACGCCGTGGCCCATGCTATCAGGCTGGCACCCACCATGGACAAGGACCAGATCATCGTCATCACCATCTCCGGCCGCGGCGATAAGGACTGTGCCGCCATTGCCCGCTACAGAGGGGAGGATCTTCATGAGTGACATTGCAAAGGCCTTTGCCAACGGCAAGGCGTTCATTCCGTTCATCACCTGCGGCGACCCGGATCTTGCCACCACCGCCGCAGCCGTCCGCGCCATGGCGGCAAACGGTGCCGATCTCATCGAGCTGGGTATCCCGTTCTCAGACCCCACCGCCGAAGGCCCCGTCATTCAGGGGGCCAACATCCGCGCACTGAAAGCGGGCACCACCACAGATAAGGTATTTGATTTTGTGCGGGAAGTGCGCAAGGATGTTTCCATCCCTCTGGTGTTCATGACTTACGCAAACGTGGTGTTCTCCTATGGAGCTGAGCGGTTCATCTCCACCTGCGCGGAGATCGGCATCGACGGCATGATCCTGCCCGATCTGCCCTATGAAGAAAAGGACGAATTTCTGCCCATTTGCTGCAAATACGGTGTGGACCTCATCTCCATGATCGCCCCTACCTCTGAGAACCGCATTGCCATGATCGCCAAAGAAGCTGAGGGCTTTTTGTACATTGTTTCCAGTCTGGGTGTCACCGGCACCCGCAGCGAGATCGGGACCGACCTTGCGTCCATCGTAGAGGTGGTGCGCCAGAATACAAAGACCCCCTGCGCCATCGGCTTTGGCATCTCCACGCCGGAGCAGGCAGCAAAAATGGCGGGCATCGCCGATGGTGCCATTGTGGGTTCGGCCATCATCAAGCTGCTGGAACAGTACGGCAGGGATGCACCGGAGCACATTGGCGCATATGTAAAAAGCATGAAGGACGCTGTGCGGGAATACACCATTTAGTGCAGCATAGGGCTCCCTTGTTTCCGGCACGAAGGCTCATGCCTGCGGCTGCGGCCACGAAACCCTGAACAAAACAAATGCACCCGGTTGCTGCGGTTCTGCCCACAGGCCGGGTGCATTTTATATTTTAGGAAAAATTACAGGTCACTGCGCGGGGAAGCTGCCATGGCCCAGAAGTTCAGCTCGTGCTCCGAGCAGGCATGGAAGATCTCGCGGCAGCGGGCAAGGCGCTCGTCGCTCAGGCCTTCGCAGACTTTTTCTGCAAACGCGGCCCAGTCGCGGCAGGCCGCCTCATAGCCCTTGTCAGCATAGTCCACCACCAGTGCACCATAAAGGGTATCCTGCACGGAAGGCTTTTCTTCCAGCAGTTTCTGGAAGATCCAGCCATAGCTCAGCATACAGGGCAGGCAGGCCATCATGCACTCGGCTGCGCCCTCGCCGTTTTTGGCGGCTTCGATCATAGAGTCCACATAGGCACGGTTCCCCGGCCGCAGCGGCAGGCTCTGGATGCCTTCATCGGTCAGTCCAAAGTGCTTGAGATAGTGCAGGCGGGCTGCATCCTCGCTCTCATTCACGAAGGAAAGCAGGGAATAGTAGGTGCGGATGGTCTGCATATCCTTTGCCTTGGTCATGCCCCAGGCAAACACCTTGGCATATTCCCGCAGGTAAAGACTGTCCTCCACGATGTAGCCCTTGAAGCAGGCTTCATCCAGTGTGCCATCCGCAAGGTGGGTCAGAAATTCTGAGTGCAGACATTTCTCCCACACAGGCAGACTTTCCTGCACCAGCTGCTGCACAAAGGTCTGCTCACTCACCCACAAACTCTCCCTTCAGTGCAAACATATGGTCCATCGGGCCGGAGCCATGGCCCAGATCCAGCATGGCAGAAAGACAGCCGGAAATGTAGGCCTTTGCGCGCTCCACAGATGCATCCAGATCATAGCCCTTTGCCAGATTGGACGCAATGGCGCTGGATAGGGTGCAGCCGGTGCCGTGGGTATTGGGGTTTGCAATGCGCTTGCCGCGGAACCATTTGCCGCAGCCGTCCCGCCACAGAAGGTCGTCGGCATCATTGATCTGGTGGCCGCTCTTGCACAGCACGGCACAGTGGTATTTCTCGCTGATCAGCTTTGCAGCGGCCTCCATTCCGGCCGCATCGGTGATCTTCATGCCGGAAAGGATCTCAGCCTCCGGAATGTTGGGGGTGACCACCTCTGCCATGGGCAGCAGCTTTTCGGTCAGTGCCTGCACGGCATCGTCCCGCAGCAGCTTGGAGCCGGAGGTGGCAACCATCACCGGGTCCACCACGATATGCTTTGCGCCGTAGGTGTGCAGCTTTTCGGCGATCACACTGATCAGCTCTGCCGAGGATACCATGCCGATCTTGACGGCATCCGGGTAGATGTCGGTAAAAATGGCGTCGATCTCCTGTGCCAGAAATTCGGGCGTGGCTTCAAAAATGCCGGTCACACCTGTGGTGTTCTGGGCAGTCAGTGCGGTAATGGCGCTCATGGCGTACACGCCGTTTGCAGTCATGGTTTTGATATCGGCCTGGATGCCAGCACCGCCGCTGGAATCGCTGCCGGCAATCGTCAATGCAGTTTTCATGGTTACAACTTCCTTTGCAAAAAATGCGGAAATGCCCGCAAGGAGGCATCTCCGCACTTTGAAGCAGCAGTATCTCCCTACGTTGGCATTGTCCAAATCAGGTCACAGGTCTGGGCAAACAGCCCACTCTCAGCCTGCTTTTGCAGGCTCCCTTTTTTCTGCGTTCAAGAATACCACAGTGCCGCTGCATTTGCAAGGGGATGGCCCTTTTCAATCGGCCCGCTGCGTGGTAAAATGGAAAAAACAAAGGGGGAAATACCATGAACATCACGGTCTATCTTGGAGCAAATGCGGGCAATGATCCTGCGCTGGCGGAAGCTGTCCGGGAACTGGGCAGCTGGATCGGTGCAAACGGGCACCGCCTTGTGTACGGCGGCTCCCGCAGCGGCCTGATGGGTCAGCTTGCCCAGAGCGCGCTGGACGCAGGCGGCACGGTGACCGGTGTGGAACCGCAGTTCTTTGTGCAGCAGGAGATGCAGCACGATGGCCTGACCGAGCTGATCGTCACCAAGGACATGACCGAGCGAAAGACGAAGATGATCGAGCTGGGCGATGCCTTCATCGCATTCCCCGGCGGTACCGGCACGCTGGAAGAGATCGCAGAGGTAATGTCCAAGGTCTCGCTGGGCCAGTTGGACGCGCCCTGCATCCTGTATGATCTGAACGGCTACTACGACAGCCTGAAAGCACTGCTTGCCAAAATGATCGAGAAAGGCCTTTCCACGCCGCAGCGCCAGCAGGGCATCCGATTTGCGGTGAATCTGGAAGAGATCACAACAATTTTGAATAAAGCCTAAAAGGAAACGCTTCCCCGGCCGGGAAGCGTTTCCTTTTTATATCATTCTCCCAGTGCAGTGCGGATATTTGCCAGCACCTTCTGACTCAGCAGCACAAAAGCCTGCTTGGTGCGTCCGGCGGAAACATTGGCGCAGTGTACGTTCTCTCGCTCAAAAAAGCCCTCGCCCACCGGGCCGGCAGCGGCACGGGTGTCACAGAAGAAGTAGGTGCCCGGCAGAGCAAGCCACTGTTCCAGAGCAGCAGAGTCAAAGCCCGGGCCGATGGAGGTGTTGAACAGCACCTTGCCTGCGCCCAGCTGCGCAAATTCGTCCTTGCCCAGCAGAAGGACATTTTTGTTCAGGCAGGTGAACACCACCTCGCTCTCGGTCAGCAGCTGTGCCAGCGGCTTATAGGCCATGCCCACAGCTTCGGCATCCGGCTTGCGGGTGCGGCTGTAATAGGCAATGTCGGCGCCCATGAACTGCAGCGCGTCGGCGATCATTTTGCCGGACACACCCAGCCCGATGATGCCTGCCTTCAGCCCGGTGATCTCCACCGGCTCGTCCCGCAGCATGGGCATCCCAAAACCGTGCAGGATGCCGGTGAGCTCATGCAGGACGTACTCCACAACGCCGCGGTCGCCGTAGTCCCGGATGCCCAGCACTTTGATGCCGCGGGTGCGGGCGTAGGCGATATCCACATTGGCGCTTTCCTCAGAATACAGGCTGCAGCACATGCCGATGTAACGGATATTCGGGCAGCGCTCGATCACATTTTTGCCCATGCGGGAGGTGTAGCTCAGAAGCACGGCATCGGCATCCCCGATGCGCTGCACGATCTGGTCATCGCTGGCCGGGATATCGCGGTACAGCACCACTTCTTTTGCATACTGATGCAGCGCTTCCTCGGCGGAAGGAATCAGGCTTACCGGCTCAATGGCCACCAATTTGTTGAACATCTGCAAAGCCCTCCTTTAATAGAAGCATACGGGGGAGGAGAGGTTGCGCAGCAGGGCAACTACGCTCCAACCGGCAATGGCGCTGGTGGAAGAGCAGATATCCACCACGGCCTTCACGCCCTCGATCTCGGCGGTGATGCAGTGGTCGTCGCCCACCCAGCCGACCGTCACTCCAAGCCGGGTACCGGGTGCATGGTCACGCCGGTGATCTCCGGGCCGGTGGTGGCCAGCGAGGTGGCAACAGCCACATTCACGCGGCGGGGGAAGGTGGCAATGGCCTGCTTGGCATTGCCGGTGAACACGGTGGTCTTTTCGGTATCGGTCAGCAGGTGGTCGGCCCATACCGGCGTGTTGCGGAAGCCCTTGGCTCCGGTGTGGGTCTCAATGCCTGCCGTCTCGGCCAGCTTCTGCGCCTCGGCCATCAGAGTGACGGTCTGCAGCACATCAAAGCCGCCAATGGCACCGCTTGCCAGATGCACCTTGGCACCGCCCTCCACGGCAGCGGCCTTGACCTGCTCGTAAAAATCAAGGTCCGCAAAGGCACCAATGGAAATAATGACCAGATTCACGCCTCTTTTCAGCACAGGCACAGCCATGGCGCGCACAGCCTCCACCGAAGCAGTCTCCACAATGTATTCCGGCTGCAGTGTCAGCAGAGCATCCACATCATCACAGACGGGACAGCCTACCTCGGCGGCAAGTTTTTCTGCCGAAGCACGGGTGCGGCTGGTCACGCCCACCAGCTCATAGTCCGGCAGCAGACCGTTCTTCCATGCGTTGGCCACAATGCCGCCCAGAAAGCCGCAGCCTACGATGCCAAATTTTGTTTTCATATCCTAAACTCCTTTTTCTGCTTTTTCCAAAGAAAGCAGCATATTCCATTAAAGTATATCATATCAAAACAAAAAATGATATAATAAGGCGCAAGAAAGGAGAAGGCTATGTCGAAAACAAAAGAGCTTTTCTGGACATTTTTCAAAATTGGTGCGTTCACGTTTGGCGGCGGTTATGCCATGGTGGCTTTGCTGCAGAATGAATTTGTGGAAGAGAAAAAGTGGGTGACAAAAGAAGAATTTCTGGACATGGTGGCAATTGCGGAGTCTACGCCCGGCCCGGTGGCGGTGAACAGTGCCACCTATATCGGCTAACAAAACGCGGGGGGGGGAGGGGGGGGGTTTGCCCCCCCTGCCTCTTATTTGAGGCTGTTGACTGTAAATGAAGCCGGTGAGCCGGTAATACCCGATGGGTTGACATTAACAGAAGTGGGGACCGGTGATACCCTGGCTTGTTACGACCGGGTCGATGCCCGGACGGATATGCTGGCTTGTATTCCTGTGAATAAATTATTATGGGTGAGCGCTGTTAAACAGGGCTATTTGTATTATTCGGATACCCTGCAAGTGAAAGAAAATACGAGAGAAAATCCCCGAATCTATACGCTCTGTTTAAGACCGATCCAAAAAGAACAGACATTGGTTCTCAAGGGAATCTTTTTTGATGTCGACGACTATCGGTTACGGCCCGAATCTTATCCGGAATTACGGCAATTGGTCGTGTTTCTTAAACAGAATCCTGAGGTAAAGATCGAGATATCCGGCCATACCGATAATACGGGGAGTGATCAACATAATTATCGGCTGTCGGAAAATCGGGCTTTCGAGGTGTATAAATATTTGTTCTTGAATCATATTCAGAAGGAACGGATGGAATATAAAGGATATGGCAAGGATCGCCCCTTGAGGACTAATGATACGGAAGAGGGGAGAAAGGAGAATAGGAGGACGGAGATTAGGGTAAGGTGAAAAGAGAATAAAATATACGATAGGGTATGAAAAGATATGAAGTGAGTGGGTTCGGGGTAATGGAATATGAGGAGGTTGCTTCGACCAATAGTCTGGCGGAAAAATTGCCGCTGAGTGAATTGAAAGATAAACAGGTGATTTTGACCTGGCGACAGACACAGGGGCGTGGGCAGGCTACGAATCGGTGGGAGAGTGCCCCGGGAAAGAATATTTCAATGACGGTGATTTTCCGTCCGGAGTGTCTGGAGGCAGGAAAACAGTTTGCCGTGTCGATGGTGATCGCTTTGGGGTGTCTCGATTTTTTAAGCCATTATGTCGAGGGGGTGACGGTGAAATGGCCGAACGATGTGTATGTGGGGGAAAGGAAGATTTCAGGTATCCTGATCGAACACCGGGTGGCCGGAGCTCATATTCAAAGTTCGTTGTGTGGTATCGGGGTGAATATTAATCAGGAACAATTTTTATCGGACGCCCCTAATCCGGTGTCTTTATTTCAATTACTCGGTCGGGAACTTCCCTTACAGGAGGTTCTGGAAGAGCTGTTGGAATGTATCGGGAAGAGATATGAACAGATTCATCGGTATGCCGAACTGGAAAATGACTTTTTACGGCATATGTACCGGTCTACCGGAATATATGATTTTGAAGATGAACGTGGAATCTTCCGGGCTTCGGTCGGAGGAATCGATGAATATGGCCAGCTGATCCTGAAAGATACGGATGGGCGGGAAAGGGTATATGCATTCAAAGAAGTGAGATATGTCTGCTGATTTCTCCTATACGTTGCGGTCTTGTGTTTTCAGTTGTTATACCGGGTTTATTCCGGAAAGGCTGGGTATGGGCTGATCAATACCTCTCTGACTTTAATCTCACTTTCTTTTCGGATTCTTTCGACCGGGGAAGTCATTTGTTTTCAGGATTGATCCAGTTTATCTATACCTGTCGTTTCTACTTTACCCGTAAGCCTTTCCGAATAAGTATGCGGAAAGATCGGAAGCAGGTTACTTTCTGAAAAATGCTTGGAAAAACCGGAAAAAACCGAAAAACCGGGTAGGGAAATCAGTAAAATTTGATTATTTTTGCATGACAGTCCAAAAAACGGTTTATGCATTGAATACAGCAGGTGCTTTTTTACGGTCGCCGATGTGCCCATTGGGATTGAAAGTCCCGTGAACAAAGCGCCCCTGGCAGTCTTAGGCTTTATATACTTTAAGTGCCGAAAGAGCACTTTGGCAACTTTATGAACCGAATTGAAACAATATGTTTTAGTGCTGAAAGGGATGGACTTAATAAACTTTATAGATAAAATTTGATGGTTGAGAATTATTCGGAAGATTCGATCAGGACGCTGGATTGGCAGGAACACATCCGGTTGCGGCCGGGGATGTATATCGGTAAACTAGGAGACGGTTCGGCGCCTGACGATGGGATTTATATTTTGGTGAAAGAGGTGGTGGATAACTCCATCGACGAATTTGCCATGGGAGCCGGTACAGAGATTACGATTAAGGTAGAAGACCGTAAGGTGAGCGTTCGGGACTTCGGCCGGGGTATTCCTTTAGGCAAACTGGTAGATGCTTCATCTAAAATGAATACCGGAGCAAAATATGATTCGGAAGCTTTCAAAAAATCTGTCGGTTTGAATGGCGTCGGTATTAAAGCGGTGAATGCTTTGTCGGAGAGCTTTGAGATTCAGTCGTTCCGGGATGGCGAGACCAAATATGTGCGTTATTGCCGTGCAAAAATTGTAGAGGAAAGGAAGATCGAACCGACTGACCAGCCGAACGGTACACAGGTAACCTTTTTCGCCGATAAGGACATTTTCGGGAATTACCATTACATTGCCGAATATCTCGAAGCGATGGTGAAGAACTATGTATTTCTGAACACCGGTTTAACCATATTCTTCAATGACCATAAATATTACTCCAAGCGGGGATTGTATGATCTGCTGATGGAAAATATGAGCGGAGAAGGCTTGTATCCGATCATCCATCTGAAAGGTGAGGATATCGAAATGGCTATGACGCACGGACGGCAATATGGGGAAGAATATTACTCGTTTGTCAACGGGCAGCATACCACACAGGGAGGAACCCATTTGAGTGCTTTCCGGGAAGCGGTGGCCAAGACGATCCGGGATTTTTATAAAAAAGATTTCGAAATATCGGATATCCGTACTTCTATTATCGGGGCGATCAGTATAAAAGTACAGGAACCGGTGTTCGAGTCGCAGACGAAGACGAAACTGGGTTCGAAAGATATAAGGCCCGACGGTCCTACCGTACGTAACTTTATCATGGATTTCGTGACCAGGGAATTGGATAATTATTTACACCGGAATCCGGATACAGCCGAATTGTTGTTACGGAAAATCGTCGAGACGGAGAAAGAACGTAAAGCCATGTCCGGTGTGCAGAAGATTGCACGCGAGAGAGCGAAGCAGGTGAGCCTGCACAACCGGAAGTTGCGGGATTGCCGGGTGCACTTCAATTCCAATCACGAACGGAAAAACGAATCTTCGATTTTTATTACAGAGGGAGATTCGGCCAGCGGATCTATTACGAAATCCCGGGATGTGAATACTCAGGCTGTGTTCAGCTTACGCGGTAAACCGCTCAATTCCTACGGGCTGACCAAAGAAATAGTCTACAAAAATGAAGAATTCAATTTATTGCAGGCTGCTTTGAATATTGAAGACGGGTTGGAAGAACTGCGGTACAACAATGTCATTGTGGCCACGGATGCCGATGTCGACGGTATGCATATCCGCTTGTTGTTGCTGACCTTCTTTCTGCAATTTTTCCCCGATCTGGTGAGGGCCGGGCATGTATACATTTTGCAAACTCCTCTGTTCCGGGTCAGGAATAAAAAAGAAACCCGCTATTGTTACTCCGATGCCGAGCGTGAAAATGCCATCCAAAAGTTAGGTCCGAAACCTGAGATTACAAGGTTTAAAGGACTGGGAGAAATTTCTCCGAATGAGTTCGTACATTTTATCGGAAAAGATATTCGTTTGGAACCGGTACGTCTTTCAAAAGGAGATTCGATCGATGAGGTGTTGAGTTATTATATGGGAAAAAATACACCGGAACGTCAGGATTTTATTATCGACAATCTGTATATTGAAAAGGATGAATTAAGGTAATTTTGAAATAGTGTTATGGGCGAGGATATAATTGACATGGATTTGAATATGGAGGGGGGACGTAAAGAAACTGACGAAGAAGGGAAAGAGATAGCGGCCGGGACCGATCGTTCGGCCTCGGAACAGACAGCGCCTTACGAGGCTGAAGCGGCAGGAACAGAACAACACATAGAAGACGACGAGGAAATCCCTCAACTGATCATGGAGCATTCGGGAGAAGAAAGTGGGAAGATTCGTTCTATTCAGCATCTGGACGGGATGTACCAAAAGTGGTTTCTGGACTATGCTTCCTATGTTATTCTCGAACGGGCCGTCCCTTACGTGAACGATGGTTTGAAACCTGTACAGCGACGGATTCTGCACTCTATGCGCGAACTGGATGACGGGCGTTACAATAAGGTTGCCAATATTATCGGTAATACCATGAAATACCATCCTCATGGAGATGCTTCGATCGGAGATGCGCTGGTGCAACTCGGACAAAAAGATTTATTGATCGATTGTCAGGGAAACTGGGGGAATATTCTGACCGGAGACGGGGCTGCTGCTCCCCGTTATATAGAGGCCCGCTTGTCTAAATTTGCCCTCGAAGTGGTATTTAATCCCAAGACAACGAATTGGAAACCTTCGTATGACGGACGTAATCGTGAGCCCATCACCTTACCTATAAAATTTCCTTTATTGTTGGCTCAGGGAGTCGAAGGGATTGCCGTCGGTCTGGCTTCTAAAATATTACCTCATAATTTCAACGAGCTGATAGATGCCTGTATCGCTCATCTGAAGCACGAAGATTTTGTGTTGTATCCGGATTTTCCTACCGGTGGAATGATCGATGTCAGCAAGTATTGTGACGGTATGCGGGGAGGAAATGTTAAAATCAGAGCGAAAATCGAGAAAGATAATAATAATAGGGCACTAAAGATTACTGAAATACCCTTCGGACGTACGACCTCGAGTTTGATCGACAGCATTATCAAAGCCAATGAGAAAGGAAAGATTAAAATCAAAAAAATCGATGATAATACGGCCCGGGATGTTGAAATATTGATTCAACTGGCCCCTGGAGTCTCTTCCGATAAGACGATCGACGCTTTGTATGCTTTCACCGATTGTGAATTATCGATTTCACCCAATTCTTGTGTCATCGAGGAGGAAAAACCCCGGTTTATGCCGATCTCCGATATTTTGCGGCAGTCGGCAGACGATACGGTTGCCCTATTGAAACTGGAGCTGGAGATCCGTTTGAAAGAATTGCTGGAAGATCTGCATTATGTGTCTCTGGAACGTATCTTTATCGAAGAACGCATCTATAAAGACAAGCAGTTTGAAGAAAGCGAAACCATGGAGTTGGTTATCGCTCATGTACACCGGCGGTTACAGCCTTTCTTACCGGAACTCTACCGGGAGGTGACCGATGACGATGTGAAAAAATTGCTGGAGATCAAGATGAAACGAATCCTGAAGTTTAGCTCTGAAGAAGCCGATCATTATATCCGGAGTCTGAATGAAGAGATTGCTGTGGTGAAACATAATATCGAACACATCATTCCTTATTCTATCGCTTATTATGAACGGATAAAAGCGAAATACGGGAAAGGACGGGAAAGGAAAACGGAAATCCGTAATTTCGAAAATATCGAAGCCGCTAAGGTCGTCATCGCAAATGAAAAGCTTTACATCAACCGGGAAGAAGGTTTTATCGGAACGGCCTTGAAGAAAGACGAGTTTATCTGCGAGTGCTCGGATATGGATGATGTGATTGTCTTTAAGAAAGACGGTACCTATTATGTGACGAAGGTGGCCGATAAGATATTCGTCGGTAAGGATGTTCAATATGTGAATGTTTTCAAAAAGAACGATAAACGTACGATTTATAATGTCGTATACCGGGACGGTAAATATGGGGCTTCTTATGTGAAGCGTTTCAATGTTACCGGTGTGACCCGGGATAAAGTGTATAACCTGACTAAAGGTACCGCCGGATCCCGGATTTTGCATTTTTCTGCCAATCCCAACGGGGAGGCCGAAGTGATTAAAGTTTGCCTGAAACCGAAACCCAGTATAAAGAAACTGGTATTCGAATATGATTTTGCTGCGCTGTCGATCAAAGGGCGTGATTCTCAGGGGAATACACTGACAAAGAACGATGTCCACAAGATCAGTGTCGTGCAAAAAGGAGTATCTACTTTGGGCGGGTGTAAAATCTGGCTGGATGAAGATGTGTTGCGTTTGAATACCGATAGCCGGGGAAAATACCTGGGAGAATTCCAGGGAGAGGACCGGATTCTGGTTGTAAATAAGAATGGTACTTACCATACGACCGATTTTGATCTGAATAATCATTATGACGAAGGATATATCGTTTTTGAAAAGTTCGAGGCCGATAAGGTTTGGTCGGCGGTTTTCTTCGATGCCGAACAGAATTATTATTACCTGAAACGTTTCCGTTTCGAGGATTGTGTGAAACTGAATTCCATCATCGGTGAGGTGGAAGGCTCCCGTTTGATCTGTCTGAGTGACGAGAGACATCCTCGTTTTGAAGTGATATTCGGTGGAAAATATGAAGCCCGGCCTGCCGATGTGATTGTGGCCGACGAATTTATCGGTGAGAAATCATTTAAAGCACGCGGTAAACGGATCACAACCTTCGAGGTGAATGAAATTCGTGAAATAGAACCTTTGCTGAAGGAAGGAGAGGCCGACGAGATCAATACGGATATCGAATTTGAAGTGACTAATCCGGAAGAGATTGCCGGCGACGAACAAATGAAGCTCGATTTTGAAAATACGGATAATCCGGATGAAATATAATGTCGGGACTATGAAGTATTTTTTAGTCGGTTATATGGCCTGCGGGAAGACCCGCAGGGGAAAAGTGATAGCGGAAGAACAGGGGGTCCGGTTTATCGATTTGGATGCTTATATTGTCGAACGTGAAAATAGGAGTATCTCTGAAATTTTTGCTGCGATCGGAGAAGCCGGATTTCGAAGGTTAGAGACTTTTTACTTAAAAGAGGTTTGTGAACTATATCAGGATTTTGTCCTCTCGACAGGGGGAGGAACCCCCTGTTTCAATGATAATATGGCGTATATGAATGCGCAGGGAATCACCTTGTTTCTGAATACGGATACGGATACGATCGTAGAACGGCTGATTCGGGGAAAACATAAACGCCCGATCGTCAGCAAGCTCGAAGACCATGAAATCCGGGATTTTGTCCTCCGGCATTTGAAAGAACGCCTGCCTTTTTATAAGCAAGCCCAAAAAATTATCGTTTAAATAGTAGAATTATTCTGTCGTTACTTATTCGTCTTCGGTGATCGGAATTGGCGAACCGGTCTGACGGTATAAAACCCGAAATCGGAATAGATAGAAAAAAATAAACCTA
>OGPM01001809.1_pt1 | contig 16507 bp, 17 predicted proteins | sample 1552961 | NCBI WGS metagenome assembly OGPM01 (sample SAMEA2580304, study PRJEB22360) | human gut metagenome | biome: human gut; feature: human-associated habitat; material: faeces | place: Denmark | collected 2008/2010
CAGCAGGATTCGCATAACTACCACCAGAAATACTTCCGGAAATTCCAGAAAGTACAGCCCGGTCACTGTCACCAGATTGGCAACTCCGAGCTTCATTCCCGGTATCCCGAAATTGATTGGTATTAAGCTTTCCACATAACTGAATATCATCGCCAGCGCAACCAGCATTGCCATATTGGCAAGTTTTTTGTTTTTATTCATCTATTTTTCCTTTATCATTTTGCAATCGTATCCGGAGCTACATCTTCCGGATCTGAAGTTCCAAAGCTCTGGTCATTCTCATTTTCCAGAACCTCTACTACGAGCTTATGTGGCAGACAGACGATCGTCTGTGTATGCCCGCTGATCTTTCCCTGCTCTTCACAGTATCCATCCGGGCAGTTTGCCTCTTCCATATACGCCTTTCCGTCTTCGATCCGGATCCGGTTATAAAAATCGCCGTCCTTTACTTCGATGGTCTGATCCTTCGACAAGGAATACGTTCCATAGATTTTCCCATCCAGCGTAACCCGGATCTGATTTCCTTCTTCCCCTCTCGTCAGCTGCATCACAAGCAGCATCGCAAGCGCAATCACAATAATTCCTGCTCCAAGTATCAGATCTTTCTTCTTCATCTTCTATACACCCAGCCAGAGTAGAAGAATCAGTAAGATTACTGCCCGCAAAATCGTAAACCAGAATTCATTTCCACAAAGTCCTTTTACTCCGGTATGAATATTTCCTTTCGGACAGGTATCGATACATTTCTGACACTGGAAACAGTCCCCTTCTACCTTCGGAGATCCATCTTCCGGAAGTCCAATGTTAGAAGGACATTTCTTTGTACATGCCTTACATCCTTTGATGCAGTTTTTCCGGTCTCTGTGAAGTGCGAAAAACGGAAGGACCGGAAGCAGGGAAAACACAGCTCCCATCGGACAGAAATTTCTGCAGAAAAAGCGTTCTTCAAAACACATTCCCACGAGGATCAGAACCAGAAGAACGAGTCCCACCAGATATCCGCCAAGCTTAAAGTTGCCTGCATGGAGCATGGAAAATACATCCCACGGGCTGGTTCCTTTTGCTTTGCTGTAGACGCCTGTAAAGCACAGGATTGAAATCAGTGCCAGTACAATATATTTCAGATAACAGAGCTTTTCTGTCCACGCTTCTGCGATCTGAAGCGGTTTCTTTTTCATTTTTTTACAGATCCACACATAGAGTGCATGCACGCCGTCTCCCAGCGTACCGAATGCACAGGCAAATCCGCAGAAGAATCTTCCGAACAGGATCGTATAAATGCAGATCACAACCAGTACTGTCACGAAAGAGGTCACGGCAACCTTTTCGCCTGCACCGATCTGTGTAAAGATGTATTTCACTCCGGCAAATGCCGCTGTATACACAGATGGGATAAACAGAAAATAAAGTACCTGGATCAATGCTCTCAGCCATATATGTAATTTTTTTATATCTTTCGCCGTTAAATTATGAATATCCATCTTTTTCACGTTACTTTACCGCCTTTTCCAGAGCCTGTTCCGATGCATTTTTGATTCCGGTCGAGCTGAATGTCGCACCACTGATCGTATCTATATCTGCGCTCTGTGCATCGATGATCTTCGGAATCATATCCTTTGCCATGGAAAGGTATGCTCCGTCTTCTTTCTCTGCCGATATCACATTGATCTCTGCAATCTTGCTTTTCTCAATCTTCACTTCTACCTGAATCGTTCCGCCAAATCCATCAGCTTCCCCGGTATAGGTTCCGTCCTTGTAGTTTGTGGAACCTCCATTTTCACTGTCTGATTGTCCGTTTCCGGCAACCTGTGCGGAAAGCCGGGCGATCTCATCTTCTTTCGCACGCACATCCAGCACTGAATTGTATCCCAGCAGAACTCCCACGATCGCGAGCATACTTACCAGTCTTACCCAGAATTCTCTCATTGTTATTCAGCCTCCATATCTGTCGGTCTTTCTGCTGCTTCCAGTACTTTTTTGCATCCTTCCAGGATTGCATTGGAAGAGCAGGTCGCACGGGAAACAGTATCAATATCCTCCGGCATTCCTTTATCTATGATTTGGGATACCACACCTTTTATGCTTGAAGTACCATTTACCGCTCTCTTAATATAGCTGTCATTACTGCTTGCACCATCGCCTGTGATATCCGTAATTGACACAATTTTATCGTTGCGGATCTCCACCGACATTGTCAACTCATACTCTTCAAAGTCTTCGTCTTCATCCGGCGTACACGGAACGGTCACTTCATAAGTTCCACTGACATATTTTGTATTTTCTTCGTCTTTTCCATCTTTTGATTCCAGCTGAGCAATTGCTGTTTTCAGCTTTTCCACCGCTTTATCAACCGCAGTCTGTTTCGTTTCCTCAAGTGTATCTTTTGCGTCCGCAAGTCTGGTCTGCAGAACTGCCCAGCTTGTTTCTGTGTATTTATCTTCTTCCAACTTCTCAGCTTTCTCGATCAGTTCTTTTAATTCTGTCAAATCCGGCTTCTCATCAATGGATTCTCCATTTGTCACTTTCTCTGCCTGTTTCAGTGCATTCTTGATCGCATTTAACAGTCCTTTGGAACTGTAGGTTGCTCCTGACACCGTATCTACATCGTCTGTCTTCTGTGTCCTTATCACCTTTTTCACAACATCCATTGCGCGGTTAAAGAATGCTTCATCATCTGAGCTTTCTGTGATCAGGATTGCTTTGATCGTCTTTTCCTGGATCACGACTGCAACGGATACATCTCCGCTGTAACCCTCTGCTGTTCCGTAATAGATCCCTTCCTTGTACGGAACAGTTCCGGTTACAGTAGAACTATCGTCATCTGACGAACTGTTGTTATTGTTATTTTGCGTGCTGTCCGATGTACCATTTACCGCCGCCTGACCCAGTGCATCCCGGACTGCCTGGATAATTCCAACAGAGCTGTAGGTTGCCCCTGACACCGTATCCACATTAGTACTCTGTGTCGTAATAATAGAATCAATCAGAGAAGCTGCTTTGGAAATATAATCGCTTCCGTCACTGTTCTCCACAATCTGGATGGATGCGATCTTCCCTCCGCTGATTTCTACCATAACCTTCAGTGGACCGCCAAATCCGGTTCCCGAACCGTAATAAGTTCCGTCCTTATACGCTGCCACATCTTCTACCTGTGCCACACTAGTTGAGCTTCCTGCCGCCGCCCCTGTCTGACCGGACTGCGCCTGTCCTGTCTCACTGGTATCCTTTTCCCCGGTCAGCGCATTTTTTACCGCGCTGATGATTCCTCTGGAACTGAACGTTGCTCCCGATACAGTATCCACATCCAGCATCTGTCCTTCGATGATCTTGTCGATCACCGCTTTCGCACGCGTGAAAAACGCCGCATCATCGGAAGAGCTCAGAATATCAATCGAAACGATCTGCTTGTCCTTGATCAGTACCGATACGGTGATGTCTCCTGCATACCCTGTTCCGGTTCCCTTATACACACCATCCTCCAAGTCAAATGTTCCTTTGGCTGCTGTCTTTTTTTCTTCTTTCTTCTCTTTTGTTTCTTCTTTTTTTACCGGTGTTTCTTCCTGTGTCGCTGCATAGACCGGAGCCTCATATCCACTTAAAGAGCCTGCCACGCACGCCGTAACCAGTGCAACTGAAAGAACGGGTGCAAACGGTTTTAATTTTTTACCGGTTTCTTTGATGTCCATCTCTCATTATCCTCTCATTTCACGCAAATTATTTCGTAATAACCTTCATGTCAAGATCCGTTGTAAAGCTGTCTTTCAGACCTTCTGTCACATAAATCGTCCCATCATCTGTCGCAAAGATCGCCTCAAACTCATTACTGTGCACCTTCCAGAACTCTGCCGCTTTTTCTTCTCCCATGATAAAAAGGGAGGTGGAAAGCCCATCTGCAAGGGTTCCGTCCGAGCTTACGATTGTGACAGATACCAGTCCGTTCTCTGCCGGATATCCGGTCTTTGGATCAATAATGTGATGATAGGTCACACCATCCTGTTCAAAATAGCGTTCATATCCACCAGATGTGATCACCGCTTTATCCTGAATAGATAAAACTCCCAGATAATCCTCTGTGTCGTCCGGACTCTGTACCGCAACCCGCCAGTTGCTTCCGTCTGTCTTGGTTCCGAGTGCCTGTACATTTCCACCCAGATTTACCAGACCACTTGTAATCCCGTTTTCTTTGAAAATATCCATAATCCGCGAAGAAGTATAGCCTTTTGCAATTCCTCCAAGGTCGATTTTCATCTGGTCATCTTCAAAAGAGATTTCTCTCGTATCCTTATCGTATGAAATCTTCGCTGCATCCACATGCTTCAGAAGCCCTGTCAGTTCGTCAGCTGATGGGACACGGAAATTCTGTATCGGAAATCCCCACGCCTCCATAACCGGATAAATTGCGATATCAAATGCCCCATCCGTTTCCTTATTCAGTTCCAGTGCGCGCTTCACAAGATATCCGCCATCTTCTGAAAGTGTTGCACTTTTCTGTTCATTCAGTTTTACAATCTCACTGTCTGCATTTCCCGTTGATAAAAGTGTATCTAATCTTTCAATCTCTGCTTCAGCGGCATCCACCGCATCCTGTGCTTTTTCTCCATATGCTGTCACTGTCATATAGGTATCCATTGCAAAAATGTCTTTTGATACCTCATTATCCTGAGAGGTTCGTTCTGTACTTTCCTTCGAACTGGCTGTTCCTTCACTATTTTTACTCTTTGTTGTATTCTGACCACCTTGACCGCATCCACCCGCGAATACAGATGCGCACAGACAGACCACAATGATTTTATTTTTGAATTTCATTCTGTTTCCTCTTGTTTGTATTCTCTAACTTAGAATAGTTTATATTAACGCAAGTTAGTATGTCAACATTGAAGTTGTTAGTTAAGAAACTTTCTCATTTTACAATTCATACTTGTATTCAAAAAGAGCTTATGAAAAATGTGCCATTACATTTTCCATAAGCTCTTTCGTTTCTTTCTAAGATTCTAATGTTTTACTCATAACATATCTTCGTTTCCCGCCATACTTCTTTGTCTCGAGAACTGTCTTCATTCCAAGCTTTTCCATATTGCGAAAACTGTATATATTATCCGGATGAACTGTTGCCATCAGATACCTCATCTGCTTATTTTTTACGATTGCTTCTGACTGACAGAAAAGCTCATATTGCAGTCCGTATCCCTGATACTCCGGTACTACAACAGCAATCTCCAGATGCGCAACCCGCTTCATTTCTTCCCTGGAAATCTTCAGATATTCTCCCAGGTTGTCCTCTGCCAGTCCGGGAATACGGACAATCATGATTGCTGCAGTCTGTCCATTTTTCTTTGCCAAAAGGGTAAATCCTTCCTCACGGATATGCTTTGCAAGAAATTCTTCATCCTCTGCCTCAAACCATTCTTTCACGGGAACACTTTCTCTGGCAAGCTTTACTATACGACAGATTTCAGGAAGATCCTCCTCATTCGCCCTGCGGAACTGAAACGCATTTCTCTTCGTCGTACTCCATTTACAGCATCTCAACAAACGCAGCAAGTCTGGTGTTCAGCTGTCCGATGTCTGCCTGAGAGTAATCGGTTTCCACACTGATATACGGAATTCCCTTTTCACCTGTTACAAACTTGCGGATGGTATTGGTCTCCACATTGTAGGTATGACAGGCCTGAAGGATCATATCTACCACACCGTCTACCTGATATTCGTCGATCAGTCTTCCAAGAAGCTCCAGACGATTCGGGTTCGGCGTCATAACAGAACATCCAATGCTGAGGTATCTTCTTGCGATTGCATCGTAGATATCTTCTGCGTCCTCGTCTACCAGCTTGTCAATGGATTTTGCACCGCTGCAATTTTCAAAAGTTACAACAATACCACCGTTGTCTTCTACGGCACGGATTACTTTTTCAGTTGCTCCTCCGATTGGACATCCTGTGATCAGGATACGTGGTTTCTTCTCTTCTCTCTGCATATTCTTTTTCAATCTTCGCAGTAAGAGCATCCACTTCACCCGGGATCAGGGAACGGTCAAATTTGAAGGTGCTTCCGTACAGAACTTTGAACAGATCCTGTCCTTTGATCGGAGCCGGATCATATTTCATTACTTCATAAAGTTTCTTTAAGGATCGACGTGCCTGATTCTCTGTCTTTACAGCTTCACGGATCTGCTCTTCCGTGATCGTCACGCCAAATTTCTGTTCCAGATATTCCTTGAAACGGATGATCTCGCCTTTCCAGAGTTGAAGTCCCGGTTCTCTCTGGCTATTCGGAAGTTCCATGATAAATACATCTTTGAATTCTGACATATATTCATACATCTTCTTCTTACCATCACAGGTTGTTTCCCCAACTACTACATCTGAGAAATAGAAGAACGGACATTTATCTGTCTTTGCAAATCCATAGCTTGATTTGATCAGCGGACAGAGGTTCTTCGGAAGATCTTTCTCTGCTTCCGGAATTGTCTCATCAGAAGTTGAGCAAAGGCTTACGCATCCTGCCCCCATCGCCATTGCAATCTCTTTCGGGAAATATGTACAGTACGATCCAACAACCGGAACCCCTTTCTCTTTTAACTCCTTGACAGCCAGAAACGATTTCTGTCTCTGCTCTGCGAATTCCTCAAATACCTCTGGTAAATCTTTAATCAGTTCCATTTTCATTATCTCCTTTTATCCTTTTTTTCTCTGGCAAGAAGTGCTGCCCCGTATGCCCCCGCAAAACGGCCAAACTCTTCTGATTCCACTTTCTGATCCAGCTTGTCTGACAGGATTCCTGTGAAATAAATGCTGTGACTGAGTCCTCCGGTCAGGATCACTCTGTCTCCAAGTTCCTTTTTCTGCGCAAGCTGCACTACTTTATTGGCAACAGAATCTACAACTCCGGCCGCAATATCTTCACGCTTTTTTCCTTCTCCGATATAGTTAATCACCTCAGATTCGGCAAATACCGTACAAAGTGAGCTGATCGGAATAACTTCTCCTGCTGCCGCCATATCAAATAATTCATTGATCGTAACACCCAGACGGTTCGCCATGATCTCCAGAAACTTTCCTGTTCCCGCCGAACATTTATCATTCATCTGGAAATCAGATACCATTCCATTCTGTACAATGATCACCTTCGTATCCTGTCCTCCCACATCAATGATCGAACAGTCCCCCCCTGCAAGTTCACGACCACCTCTGGCATGGCAGGTAATCTCTGTAATTACATGATCTGCAAAATCAACTGCGATTCTTCCATATCCTGTAGCAACTACCTTTGTATCATCTGAGGTAACATCTACCCCCATCTCAAGCAACTTATTCTTGATCTTTTCGCAAGTCTCTTTGCTGCTCCATCCTGTCGGCAGTACGAAATGTTCTTTCTTATCTCCTTCAACAACAACCTTGGATGCTGTTGATCCGATATCAATTCCTACATAATTCATATTTCTTCCCTTTTCTCTCTTTAATGACATCCTGTTTCTATGCTGTTTTTCCAAAATGCCTCTGATTATTAGGATAACATTTTCATAATATTTCTTCAATAAAACTGCCTGTTTTACTTATTGTTTATCCGGATAGTCCGACTTCTCTATAGAGTTTTTCTATTGTAAAATTTCTCCGATATGTAATACCTTCTATTCGGAATCTCCTGTTAAAAAATGAGCCTGCCTAAAAAGCAGACTCATGCACTATTCTTCATTCTGATAGCGGATTTCCATCAGGCAGAGTCCCTGCGGCGGTGCCGTGACCGCTTCCCTGGTTCTTTCTCCGCCTTCCAAAAGTTCCTTTACCTTTTCCGGTTCGTAAAATCCTCTTCCGACACGCACCAGTACCCCGGCTATGATGCGCACCATGTTATACAAAAATCCATTTCCCGTAATCCGGATCGTAATATGCTCTCCGCTTTGCAGAATCTGCAAATCCGTGATTGTCCGCACCGTTGTCTTTGCATTAGTACGGATACAGCAAAATGGTGCAAAATCGTGTTCTCCTTCCAGATAAGCCGCTCCGCGTCTCATCTGCCCCACGTCCAGGTCAAAACTTACAAAGTAATTATAAAGCCTCTCTGTCGGAATCGGCACTTTCGTATTGATGATATGATATTCATAGGTTTTCAGAGTATCCTGATAACGTGGATGCCAGTTAAGATCCACCTCATCTGATTTTACAACTACAATATCTTTCGGAAGACGCTGATTCAGGGCATAAGAAAAACGTTCTGCCGGTATCCTGCTTTCCGTATCAAACACAGCAATATTTCCTCTTGCATGAACCCCGGAATCCGTCCGACTCGCCCCTATCACCTGAATCTCTTCTCCGGTGAGCTTACAGATTGCCTTATTCAGCACTTCCTCGATCGTAATTCCATTTGGCTGGATCTGCCAGCCACAATAATTTGTTCCATCATAAGCCACTGTTAATCTGATTCTTCTCATCTTATGACTCCTTAAAAGATCCACAGCTTGAATGGAACATATCTTCCAACAACAAATGCGATCACAACATACAGGATCGTAATCAGGTATGCCATGTGGTCAGCACTCTTATAAATCAGAGGTTTCATCTTGGTTCTGCCATTGCCACCGCGATAACATCTTGCTTCCATTGCCATTGCAAGATCATTGGCACGGCGGAATGCGGATACAAAGAGCGGAACCAGGATCGGAATCATTGCCTTTGCCTTCTGGATTAGATTTCCACTTTCCATATCCGCACCTCTGGCAATCTGTGCCTTCATGATCTTATCCGTTTCCTCCAGAAGGATCGGAATAAAACGAAGTGCGATCGACATCATCATCGAAATCTCATGTACCGGTACATGGAGCTTATTCAATGGGTGAAGAAGCTTCTCCAGACCGTCTGTCAGTGAATTCGGTGTAGTTGTCAGTGTCATAAGTGAGGATCCCATAATCAGATAGATCAGCCGGATCGCCATATAAACCGCTGTGCTTAAGCCGTACTCCGTGATCTTGATAAAGCCCACATGGACCAGTGTCTTTCCGCCCGGTGTCAGAAATAAGTTGAAACCTACTGTGATCAGAAGCAGAATGATAATTGGCTTCAGTCCTCTGACAATGAATTTAAACGGTACCTTCGCCAGCTTAATGCATCCAAACAGGAACACAGTCGCAAGTACATATCCCAAAATACTTTTAAATGTAAAAAGAGAAATCAGATACAGCAGTGTGCATACAATCTTCACACGCGGATCCAGCTTATGGATATGGCTGTCAGCCGGATAATATTGTCCAATCGTTATGTCTCGAATCATTTGGCTGCCCTCTCCTTCTTCAGTGCTTTCATAATGCCATCCGCTGCTTCTTCTATCGTGGTTGCATCTGTCGGAACATCCATTCCCTTTTCCTTCAGCGCATGCATGATGTACGTTACCTGTGGTGCCGCAAGTCCCACACTCTCCAGTTCTTTGTAGTGTGCAAACACTTTCTTTGGCACATCATTAAACATGACGCTGCCTTTATTCATCACAATAATACGATCCACATATTTTGCAATATCTTCCATACTGTGGGAAACTAAAATGACAGTCATGTCTGCTTTTTCGTGCAGATAGGCAATCTGATCCAGGATCTCATCTCTTCCCTTCGGATCCAGTCCTGCAGTCGGTTCATCCAGAACCAGTACCTTCGGACGCATTGCCAGTACACCTGCGATCGCTGCACGTCTTTTCTGCCCGCCTGACAGATCAAACGGGGAATGATCGAAATATTTTTCTTTGAGACCAACAAGCTGCAACGCCTCTCTTGCCCGCTTTTCACATTCTTCCGGTGAAAGTCCCTGATTCTTCGGTCCAAAACAGACATCCTGAAGTACATTGACCTCAAAAAGCTGATGCTCCGGATACTGAAAGACCAGCCCGACCTGATTTCGCAGCTCACGTAAGTTATAGTTTTCTCCGTAAATATTCTCTCCGTTGTAATAAAGTGCTCCGCTTGTCGCCTTGATCAGTCCGTTCAGGTGCTGGATCAGTGTCGATTTACCGGAGCCGGTGTGACCAATGATCCCGACAAATTCACCGTGTGGGATTTCCAGGGATACATCCTTCAGCGCATGCTTTTCATATGCAGTTCCTTCACTGTATACATAATTGATATGTTCTAATTTAATCGACATAATATCTCCACCAATTCTTCCTTCTTCAAAACTCCCGCCGGAATATCAAGTCCTCTTTTTCTCAGTTCATCAGCAAGGATCGTCACCTGCGGCACATCCAGTCTGTAGTGCTTTAAAGTATCCACCTGTGAAAAGATTTCTCTCGGTGTTCCCTGCATTACCACATGACCGTGATCCATTACGAATACGTGGTCTGCATCTACAACCTCTTCCATATAATGGGTGATCAGAATCACTGTAATGTGTTCTCTTTTTCTCAGCTCCATCACGCTTCGAAGTACTTCTTTTCTTCCATTCGGATCCAGCATCGCAGTTGGCTCATCCAGTACAATACACTTTGGACGCATTGCCATGACACCGGCGATTGCAACCCTCTGCTTTTGCCCCCCGGACAATTTATTCGGTGAATGGTGACGATATTCAATCATCCCAACCGCTTTCAGGCTATCTTCCACTCTCTGCCAGATTTCCTCTGTCGGCACGCCCAGGTTCTCCGGACCAAATCCCACGTCTTCCTCAACGACCGTTCCTATGATCTGATTATCCGGATTCTGGAATACCATTCCGGCGCTCTGACGTACATCCCACAGATGTTCATCTTCCTTCGTGTCCATTCCGTCTACCCACATGGTTCCGTCAGACGGAACCAGCAGGGCATTCATATGCTTTGCAAGTGTAGACTTCCCAGAGCCATTATGCCCCAGGATCGCAATAAACTGTCCCGGCTCGATATCCAGCGATACCTCATCAATAGCGCGGCTTTTCCCTATAATATTACCTTCTTCGTCACGCTTTGCATATTCAAATACAAGTTTATCTGTCTTGATCATTTTCATGGTATTTCCTCATATCCATTCTGTAATTTATCTGTCCATACTGTACTAGATTATAACCTAACTGGAATGCCTATGCAATTGATTTCCTGATTGTATCAAAAAAAGAATGCGCCTTCGCACATTCTTTCCCTGTGTTTCTACTACATTTTTTCAATCTTATCCCTGAGTTTCAGCATTTTTGCATCCAGCTCAGAAATTTCATCTGCATAGGTTTTTAATTCCTTTGCAACCTCTTCATTCTCTGTCTTCTTATAAAATATCTGGTACTCGAGCACAGACCAGTAATCCATTGCCACCGTACGGAGTTGGATCTCCACCTTTTCCTTCAGTGGTCCTTTGGATGAATAAATTGGGACCTCCACGATCATGTGAAGACTCTTGTATCCGTTCTTTTTGGGATTCTTAATATAATCTTTCTCACGGATGATCTGTACATCTCCCTGCGCTTTCAGACGGTCTGCGACCTCGTACACTTCATCTTCAAATGGACAGACCACGCGGATTCCGATCAAATCCTTCAGTTCTGCTCTTGCCGTGTCAAAATCCGGCTCCAGGCCTTTCCGGATCAGTTTTGTATAAATACTCTCTGCCGTCTTCACTCTGCTGCTGATCTGGTTGATCACAACATGGCGTTTCTTGCGCGAAAGATCTGCATTTATCATATTCAGCTTTGCTGTAAGAAGATCGATTGCAGCTCTGCATCTGAGCTGATACTTCTGATCCTGAAGCGAACGGTCTATCTCTGCAATCTCTTTTGCAGCCTCTGTCCGGATCAGCTTTTCAGGGCACTTATTTTTCTGCTTTATCTTTGCCTTCTGTTTCTTTGGCATAGGCATCTCCCTTTTTGTCTTTTTTTTCACACAATATATATTGTATCATCTTTTGCCCTGAAAATCATCAATTCTTGTTCAAGGAAACGTTAAATTTTTTCTTCCAGATTCAAAAAGCGCAGTAAAAGCTCTGCATTCATCCGTGCAATATTATCGCTCCAGTCAATCTGCAGAAGTTCGTTTACCTTGTCGATCCTCTTCCTGATCGTATTGATATGTACATATAATTTTTCAGCTGTTGCGCTGTAGTTCATATTATTTTCCAGATATACTTTTAAAGTCTTTAAAAGCTCGATATTCTTTTCATCTTTCAGAAGTACACTGTAAGTCGAGAGCATATGAGTAAGCTCTTCTTCCGGGATATCCAGCCATGCAAGTGCACCAAGCTGAGAATACTCCCATGCAAAAAGGTTTGGATAAATCATTTTTCCCATATTCAGTGCTTTCTGGCATTTCTCTATGCTCTGACGGATATGCCCCAGAGAAGCGGCATCCAGTGAATAACCAAATTCCAGTGCCGTCTCCGGACAGCTCTTCAGAACTCTTCTCCGGAATTCTTCCAGAAGTGCCAGGATATGACCTTTCTCCCAGTCTTCTTCTCTGTCTTCCAAAAAAAGAATTCCCACATTTTCTCCGATCATTGCGATTCTGGCATATTTGATCAGACTGCTTTTCCTGTAAGCCTCAAGGATCTCTTTTCTCCGGTTTGGAAGTTCTTCCTGATTGTCCGCGCGCCGGAACAATACATACCTGTATTTTGTACTCATGGAAATTCCCTGTACATTCGCCTGAAACATCATCTTCTGTGTATCATCTTCCGTTGCACTCAAAGCGTATAACACAAAGTTCTCAAATCCGATATTTCCCATGTTCTGTGCCGCTACGATCTGCTCATATAATCCCTGCAGCATCAGATAGGCAATCCGGATACTGTACTCATCATAATAATCCAGGAATTCCCGCGCTTCCATCACGGCAAAATACGCCTGTACACTTCCATTTACAGAAATCGGGACCCGTATCCAGCTGATTCTCGGTCCCTCCTGGTGACTCTGATTCACAAGACGGTATCTCACCATGTCCATGTAATCACAAAGCGTATGCCGGGTATACGGCATTGACGGCTCCCAGAAATCCTCTGTTTCAAGTCCGAATCCTTTCGCTATCTTCTGAAAATTCATCGAACTGTAATACGCCTCTTCTTCTACAAAATCATATAAAAATGCCGGGAAACCCATCTCAGCCTCCATCGCCTGCAGGATCCGCTTGATCTTTTGCTCTTTATATGAAAAATTCGACATCTGAAATGTCATATGACTGGTATTGATCCGCAGCCTGCGTATGGTCCGGTTCAGCACAGAAGTATTAATCTGGCTCATCACTTCCATCCATGGTGCTGAAAACGGCATGGAGATAAGGGGCACCTCATACTGATCAAAAAGCCTCAGTATCTCCTCCGGTATCTTCTCCAGATATCGTTCTCTTTTGATCATCATTCCCGCCGATTTCTGGACACTTCCCTCCCGGAACGCTTTTTCAATACAATCCGGTTCCTTTGCAATAACGTACCCTGATGAAAGTACCAGTTCCTTCCCTTTTGTCCAGTGGAATGCATCCGGTGCCTCCATAACTGTGATCCCCTGGATCTCACGGTGCAGTCCCTTTGCCCCCGCCAGAACGTAAAAATCCTTAAAATATTCCTGCGATAATAATTCCTGTATTGCGATACCCATTTTTGTCTCCTGCCTGACTGCACTTATCCCCCCTCGCACAGTCTGTTTTTCTCCTATTTTCTCAGTGTAACATTCATGAAAATTCTTGTCAAATCCAGTCACACACTTACTTTTTTTCCTCATAAAAATCCCGGAAACCTCACGGCTCCGGGATCTTTTTTCTTTACTTTTTCTTGTTTTTATTCACCGTCATACATCGGTGCATATGGTTCTCTGTCCTGCGCATCGAATTCGTCCTGAATTTCTTTTCGCAGTTCCGGCTGTGTATACAGGTCATATGCTGTTGCCGCAATGACTTTCGCTGCGTAAAATGCACCCTTCTGTCCGATCGTACTTCCGGCAGATGCACAGCTCTGCCAGGTATGCGGTGCAACACCAACCGGCCAGCAAACTGCGGTAAAGAGGTTCATCGGCATCATCTGGCTCACATCTCCACTGTCCGAAGATGCAGTAAGCGGTGCTTTTTCCCAGGCATTTCTGGAAACAACACCATCTGCTAATGCCTTTTCTTTTGCTTCATACATTCTCTGATCTCTGTCTTTGATAGCCGGATCAACGGTAGCCTGCAACTGTCTTGCAAATTCAATTTCCTCTTCCGTATAAGTAGGTGTTCCGACCTCCTGAAGGTTCTTCCATGTCAGATCTGCAAATGATTTTTCGCTGACCATATCGCAGCAGCCATATTCAATCCTGGTATCAACCTCCGTCTCTGTCATCATTGCAGCACCTTTTGCTACAAGTGTCAGTCTGCGGAGAATGTCTTTTACATCGCTGATGTGCGGAGCCCTTGTAAAATACCATGCACTTGCTTTATCCGGTACGATATTCGGTGAAAATCCGCCACTGTCTGTAGTATAGTGGATTCTTGCCTTGTCAACTACATGCTCTCTTAAATAGTTGGTGCCTACACTCATAAGTTCCACTGCGTCAAGCGCACTCCGCCCTCTTTCCGGTGCAAATGCTGCATGTGAAGTTTTTCCTTTGAAATAAAACTTCGCAGATGCACTAGCCAGATATCCTTCATCATAAATCATGTTTGCAGACATCGGGTGCCAGCTCAGTGCCATATCGCATCCGTCAAACATATGATAATATGCCATTTTTACTTTTCCACTTAGCAATTCTTCTTCCGGGCATCCATAGAATCTTAAGGTCCCCGGAATTCCTTCCTGCTCAAGAAACCGTTTGATCATGATCGCTCCTGTCACAGCCCCTGCGCCCAGAAGGTTATGTCCACATCCATGTCCTGCTGCTCCCGGTGTTACCGGCTCCTTCGTGATCTGGCATTTCTGGGAAAGTCCCGGAAGTGCATCATATTCCCCAAGAACAGCGATCACCGGTTTGCCACTTCCATATTCTGCATAAAACGCATGTGGAAGATGTTCTTCATTTACAATCACAAATCCTTCGTGATGAAGAAGCTCACGGATCATATCCGCTGACTTCTGCTCATTCCCGCCAGTCTCAGGATTATTCCATAAATTAGTACAGATGTCCACGCAGGTAGACTTAAGCTCCTCCATCTGCCCAAGCATCTCTTTTTTCGTCATATCTACCTCTCCTTTTCCACCTAATTATACACCATTCTTACTTTCCGGCTTCTTTTTTCTTTCCATAAGTTGCAAGTGTTACACCGATTGCTACGAATACACTCGCAAGAGTTGTCAGATAGTTTGCTGCTCCCGGAAGCCAGTTGAAAAGACCTGCGTTGATCGCAATACCGATGAGAATTGCAAATGCAAGCATACCACCTGCAAATTTGATTCTTTTCAGTCCAAACTGCATAAGCAGGGCACCAAACAGTGCCGGAAGCAGATAATTCAATGCCTCTGTCACACTTGCCGGCATTGCTGAAAGTACAGAGCTTCCGAGGATAACTCCGATCGTCAGTACAGATACGTTGATGACGATGGATGTCGCCATACCGATTACTGAAATGATCGAACCTTTTTCTGTTCCTGGTTCAACGTCAGCTGCGACCTGAGCCATACCGGCACAAGGAACTCGCATGTTGGAAATATTTCCAGACATGAACGCCATGTAGGTACCTATCGGACCAAGTACGGTAAAATAAGAAATCGGTTCTACGATCCAGAGAAATCCGAATGCGCTGGCTGCTGAAATGAATGCAGTAGCAAGTGCTGCCGGTTTCGGAAGAAGTCCATAAACAACTGCAAGTACAAGTGCCGGTAAGAACGATAATATCGCTCCAAGAAATCCGGTAAGTTTACCGATCTTATGCATCTTCGGCATATATTCGCCTTCATAAAAACCTTTATTTTCCATGTTCGTTCCTCCTTAAATCACAGCTGTGATGATCATTGCTGCCAGAATTGAGATCGTAAGATTCCATTCTTTCAGCCATTTGATGTTTTTCTTTTCTGAAATCGTTAAAAGTACTGCCATAAACACAGCTCCGAGTACACAGGCAACTGAGTTTTTGTTAAGTTTGATCAGATGGGATGATGACATTGAACTGAACGCACCGATAATAGCTGCACTTGAGATTGCCATCAGTTTTGCAGGATCTCCTCCAGAGATCTTATGCTGTACCTTGTCCATACGGCTTGCAGAAATTGTTGCAAATAAGATCCATCCGATTGATCCAAGGATCATGGTCCATACTGCCATGTCAAGTGCAAGTGGTGTAAGTGTATCTGCTCCAAGCTGTACTCCTACTGATGCAGTACCAAAACCTGCTGCGATTGATTCGAACATAACGGAACCGATCAGGGAAAGTCTCATCCACGCCATCGGTCCTCCAACAGTGATCAGAAGGGAAAGCATTCCACTTAAGATTACGATAGATGGTCCGATGGAAGTGATCGCGCTGCTCTTGATCGCATTCTTCATCTGTTTTTCTGTAAGTCCGATCTTCTTTCCTGCCGAATAAGATTTTTTTGCAAAAATCAGGGCCTGTGCGATAACGAGTATTACCGGGATTCCACAGGCGATCCACATCGGTATACTGTTGGCGATTTTCA
>OGPM01001844.1_pt1 | contig 16264 bp, 21 predicted proteins | sample 1552961 | NCBI WGS metagenome assembly OGPM01 (sample SAMEA2580304, study PRJEB22360) | human gut metagenome | biome: human gut; feature: human-associated habitat; material: faeces | place: Denmark | collected 2008/2010
CAGGAGGGTACCCCTTCAACGCATACCCTCTATGCAAGGTATACAACTCTCACTTACATGCAAGAGCTGTATACCTTATCATCATTACCAATCTTATTTGTGCTTACGAGATTTAGTCTTTGAATGTAGGCACCCAAGACCTGCACTCAATCCCTTGTCTACTTGGCTAAGTTTATCAATCTGCTTCTGATGCCAGTTTCTACATTGTCCGTAGAACTCACATTTAGGTGTGCAAAATGAAAGGCTGAAGTTACGGTTATAGCAATAGTAGTCCATGATTACCTACAATTCATCATTCGCATGATTTCACGAAACCATGACTTGAGTTTGATAGATTCATAACGGATGGCTCCGTTGTTATAAGCATCCATGATATGCTTAAATGAATTCATTTGTTTAGCATGTTTGATAAGCATAACATTAGGCTTGTGGTCATCAGTGGTTGCGGAGAATTTGTTTGGGCATTGAAGGTCTACGTTGTTACTGATGTAGTATATCCAATCAAGTGGGTCGTACCAAATTCCAATCCAACTACCGTTGTACCTGATAGACATACGGTATTCGCAGTCCTTGGTTTTCTTCTTGATGAAGTCGGTATCGTCTTCGAGCCATTCATTGTCGATAGCATAACTTGCATATTCAGTGCCGTTAATAAGTTGTCCGAAACGAGAGGCGTGTTTATCCTTTTGCAATTCAGGAACGCTAACGTCTTGTACGAGGATATCTTTAGTATCACCGAACTTCTTAAACTGTCCTTCATATGGGCGCTCTAAACGGAAGTATTCAAAGTAAGGATTGGTCTGGGTTACAGCGTTTCCAAGGAAGAATACCTTTACGATTGGGTGGTCTGTGCCCGGACGTGCGATAGTCTCGTACAGCTCAAGGAACTTAGTGACTTCATCGTTTAGATACGATGAGCGCTTGATAGCGATGAACTCATCGAAGATAATCAATTGAACATCAGGGAAGGAGTCCGATTTCTGTGTGAATGCAGCAGACAACTGTACGGCGTATCCGCATACCTCACCATCGCAGTACATCGTATTTGACTCAGCTTTCAGTATATGATTCGGGAACTCCTTTTGTACGGCAGCGAACAATCGCCCTCCACGTGAGATAGTCAATTTCTTGAGCTCATTTTCCTGACGGCGAACGTAGACGAATTGCCAGTTTCGTCCGTTGCGTTTCTCCTTTAGATGTTTCTTGATTGAGTATTCGAGGCATCCATAGGTTTTGCCGCCACCACGGAGCGAGATGATGAAATTGAATAGGCAGTTATGGCTAAGCGTGTTCTTGATATCCCAGAACTTATCAGCCTTTGTAACGGAGGATGCCATCCCAGCCCCTTCCATAGTTATCCGATGCGTGCGGTTGAACGCGGGCAGGCGTCGACCCACAATTCACGTCCTGATTGTTACCGATATACATTTGAGTATGTATAGCTTCATTCAGTAGGATATCACCCCGTTGTAATTGGCTTGCCGCAAATGAGCGGCCCGGTATCCATTCCCATCCGGCAGCCGTGAACCCTGCGCGCATATTTCCCGTATAGGTAGCGTTGATATCGATACCTGCTGCATAGAATCCCGTGATGATGAATGATGAACAATCGTAGCTGATGCCGTTCACGTTCTTGAGGTTTCGATTTGTCTGGCTGTACGTGATATAATTGTTTGAAGCCTTGTCGATGCACCATTTGACTGCCTGCTCCACCTTCGCATTCGAGGCAGTTCCGCCAGCGCCATGAGTGAGACCGTCAACGATACCGTTGATAGCGGATACCAGTTTCTGCAAGATACCCTGATTCCTGTTGAGCTGGTTGACTGCGAAGTTGAGGTTCGGCGTGGTGCCCTTGAATGCGTAGCCCATCAGTACGCCTCCCCATCCCAGCGCAGGGGAGAGGTTCCCTGCGAGAAGTTGTTACCTATATCTGCGTTGTAGTAGCGGTCGCATACGTTGAACGACAGCCCGTTTGTATACAGCATTCCCGCGACAACACCCTCACTGAGTTTAAGCTCGCCTTCGGGCGTGATGATTAGCTGCTTGACGGCGGTATCGAGATATACCGGTATGCAAATCTCATCGATGGGCCACATGGAAGTCGGTAGAGTAGCCAGCGGGGTGTTCTCCTCGTATCCGTTCAGGTGCATGTTGCCCATCAGCTGCACGGTGCAGTCGAGTGTTAGGATGCAGCAGGGGTTGTCGCACTGCACGTCGTTGGATAGAGTCAAGGTCTGCAAGTTGCCGAGCTTGTTATACGGCATAGTTCCTCCTTAAATAGGATGCCCTCCCAAGGTCATCGACAGTGGGAGGGCGAGAAGGGTGGCATTCAGACAAGGGGTTCACAGAGCTTGCTAATCTCCTATAGACCTCCGCACGTTTCACCGTGAGCAATCGGATAAGTCGGCGAGCCTTTACTTCTCTGGTGCCGTCTCCGATTCTACAGTATCCTTTTCCTTGCTGTCAACATCGATATTGAACATCATGAGAATTTTTGCAAACGGAAGCTCATGGTTAATTTTGCAGATGTTCTCAAGGATGGACACGAACTCCATCCATGCTATATAGGCGGCAACGAGGTATGCGATATTAGGGGAGATGCCCAATGTATCGAACGGTGGTATGGACAGAACCTTGTTGGCGATGATGCCGATGAGAAGGAACATCGCTTCCCCGAACTTGTTGTACATGCCCTCACGAGCGATGAACGAGCACAGCTCCTTGTTTCGCATGGCCGCCACCGTCCCGCACACGATATCCATGATGATGAGGATACCGCACACGATGCTTACATTAATCATCTCATTTCCTTTCAACGGTAATCTTGTACGTCTCGTTCTCTAGCGTGACTGGAGTAGCGCCAGAGTTATCATTCCCACCATCGCTCCCAGCGATGCTGCCAGCCAATGTGTCAGAACCAGCATATCTCAACCAACTTTCCCTGTCTCCGTAATATACGGAACAGTCAAGGTCTGCGTTATATCCAGACACCCGTCCATCACTACAGAACTGCCAAGCCACCACGTTGCCGTCCGCATTAGGACAGTTCCACGAGGCCGCCTGAGCGAACGTGGGATGCGCGACCTCGGGATACGATGCCACCCATCTAGCGCAGTTCGGTTCCACTCCACCCTGATTGAACCGCCAAGGGTTCGCGTATATCCAGCACCAGATACCCGTGAGGCTGTGGAACTGCCTTACGAATTTATTGACCCAATCAACGGATTGCTCGAATACCAGCTTGCCGTTTCTGTACACTCCCTCCCAGTCGAGGACGGGGATACCGTCTTTCATGTATCCCATCACGTTTCTGTAGAAGAACGTCGCCTCGGCAAGAGGGTCGCTGCTGCCAGCGAAGTGGTAGAAGCCGCGCAGGAGGTTAGCGCTCTTCGCCTGCTGGTAGTGCCTGTCGCAATAGGGGTTCACATAGGAGGTTCCCTCGGTTGCCTTGACGATAACGCCCTGTATGGAGTTCGACACAGCTACCAAGTTCAGGGAAGCTTGGTGGCTGCTTATGTCGATGAAATTAATCAATTTTAACGTATCCTGAGAACGACAAATCACTTACAGTAGCAGTTTCATCCGTTAATGAACCAATTAGCAACATAGGATTGTTGCAATAACACTCTATAGTCTTAGTTCCATTTGCAGAACTACTGCTTTTTAGTTTTTCCCCCTCGAAATTGTAAACTACTACATCTTTATCTGCTGTCAATGTGACAGTTGACAAAAAAGAATAATTAACAGGTTTCACGATACAGAAGTTAATATTATTTACCTTTATATTCACTTTGTTTGTAGAGTCTAGGTAGCAAAAGCTTAAATCCGCAGGACTTGCTTCTTTAGTTATTACACTTAGTGATTGATTACAAGACACGTCAAATAATTTTATCTTATCGTTGCCAATGTTTTTCAGGTTCGTAAATAGGACAACATCTACTTTACTTGAACCGATGCTAGTAATTGGAAGTGAAGAGTTGATAACAATATCTGCTATTTTCACTGCATTTGAAATATCAAAGTTAAATAAGCCTGTATTTCCACAATACAATTGACCGGAATAGTGCAGATGGTTGAAATACATATTTGAAGCGCTGTCATATTCACTTACTAGAAATGGCTCTTTGAGGTTGCCTTCAATATCACAGTCTGTAAAATTGATTCCAGCTGTTTCAAAATCACTTCCCACTAGATTTACGGCATGCTCGTTACCTTCTAGCAATGAATTTACAAGAGACAAATCTGCGCCATTGAAAGATAATCCGTTTTTCAGGTTGTTGCTAAGATAGCAGTTGAGCAATCGCAAATTGCCACCGTTTAATTCTTGGGGATTGATTGCCTTAGAAGTACAGTTGAATCCATCTACTCCGTTTACGTTAAATAGGCAATCGTTAAACGATAGCGCCCAGCAGTGCGTTTTCAGAATAACACCATGGCCCGGGTTTCCAGTGGAATTGATGCGCTCGAAAGTTGAAAGATTGATGTAAGACAGTTCAAGGCCATTTCCACTCACACCGTTAATGCCGTGCTCATGACCTTGATATACAAAGTCACCTGATAGTTCAATATCAGATACGTATACATTACGGATATAGTTAGTCTTGGTTCCGCTAATCGCTAAAACTGCCTTACCGTTTCCATATTGTTTCAAAATAGCGTTGGTACGACCTGCTCCAATAATTCGGAAATTAGGCTTAGTCACATTGATTGTATCGGTCAGTTTATATATTCCGCTGGGAATCACAATCAGTTCATTTTCGTTAACGCATTGCTGAATGGCTGAGGTATCGTCGGTTATACCGTCTCCAACAGCACCATAGTCCTTCACACTTTTGAAACCTAGACTCACAAGCGTGTCAAGTTTGCTTTTAATGGCAGCTTCCGATGCGGTAGCGCGCTTAATTTCATTTTCCAGATTAACGGAAAGCGTTTCGACACGCTCGGCATATGCAGATACTTCCTGACGGTACTGTTCGACCTGTGCATCGAGGTCGGCGGTACGGACCCAGTAGAACTCGTTGGTAAGCTCGATGTTCTGCGGCACGGGCCGCTTGGACGCATACGAGGCGTGAGTCGCGTCATCCCACACCACGGTGAGGGAATCGTACGTTGATGCCTTGTTCCACTGGATGGGGTCTGCGAACGACAGCACGGCCTTGAGTCCCTTGTAGGTGATGCCGTTGGGGAGCTTGGACGTGTCGAACGTCACGGTATCGCGGATGATGGTCTTGGTCTCGGCAAGGGCGGTGTCGCTCTTGACTACCATGGTCTTGGTCTGAATGCTCATATATGCTCCTTAATAAGAGAGTAGAAGTCGGCCGTAGTCCGGTGAGTCCGGGTCGGCCACCATATCGAAGGTTAGGAAACGCCAGCTGGTAGGGATGTATGCGACGAAATGCCCGTCATCGCTCAGGCCGAACCACACGAACTTGACAATCTGGCCCACGATGTTGATGAGGTTATCGGCAATCCAGTTCTTCATGGCCTCGATATACAGCGACGCGTACTTCCCGTTCTTGATTTTCTCGAACTCGGAATTGAGAAGCTCCACGTCTTCCTTGAGCTGCGCGATATCCTGTTTGTTCATGCCCACGTATCCCGCAAGCTCGTTGTTCGAGTCGATTATCTCGTTGAGCTTCTTGACCACCTTGGCGACAAGCTCGTAGTACGACAGCGAGTCATCGAACACGGCGGGCAGCACGAGCTGGCACCAGTACTGCAATCGGTGAACGGTGGCCGCATAGGTATCGTCCATATCCTCCTCCTTTACCATAGCCCCATGAACAGCGTGGATAGGCTGTCCACAATCTCAAGGTCGATATTAAGCAAAGTCTTGCGGTATGTCAACAGCAACTCGGATTGGTTTGTGTCGTAGCCCTTCTGGCTGTGAGCTTTGGTGCCGTCGAAATCGCCCGTGTAGCCTTCGGTCGATGAGCCGCTCGTCTCGTTCTTGGTCGATGCGCCGTTCTCGGTCGTGCCGTGGTCGAGCGTGACGTTCGTCGCGTAGTCCATCGCCTCTATCGCGCCCGTGTCGAGGCCGTTCATAGGCGTGTCCTGAAACACGTTGCGGTCATCCGAGGTGCTCTGCGATGTGGATGTGGTGTCCGTGGAGCGCGTGTCCGACTTGTTGCGGGAGGTGGCCTCGTCGCGCGTCCACTTCTCGGTATAGTCGAGGTTCATGGACAGCATGGGGTCGGTTACCAGAGTCTCGCTCTCGAACAGCTCGTTGTAGTACGGCATAATCTCGTGCATCTTCCTGCGCATGTTCCACGCGAACTGGCCGAGCGTCTCGAAGCCGATTTCGCGCATGTAGTAGCGGCGGATGATTTTACCGTTGAGCACGTCTCGGTGGGCCTCATCGTAGATGGGGTAGTCATCGAGGCCTATGATGCCGTACACGTGCGGCCAGTTGTCCTCCGTGTGCGAGAGCTTGAGGTCGTCTAGGCGCTGCTCGATGGGGAAGCGCAGCATGGTGGTGTACTTACTCATAGTCATCTCCCGGAACATTGGAGACCTGCATACCGGAGGTCTCCACCATGACGTTGCCTGTGCCACCCGTGCGGATGTACGTACCCGAGCGGAAGTCAACTTGTACGTCAAGGCCGAACAGCTCGTTAATCTCCTCGCAGGCCTGCTTTCGCGCGTTGAGTCTGGTGAAGCGCTCGGCCTCCACGTCACCCATGTTGTTCACAACCTCATCGGAGATTAGACGTTCCTTCTTGTCCGTGTTGACGTTCTCGATACCGAGGTACGTGAGCGCCTCGTTCCATAACTGGTGCTTGTACGTCTGCAACTCGTTACCTACATAGGGCGTGGTGATATCGAACACCTGAAATGCATCCAAGTCGAGGCTCTTGTCACCATGCACCCAGTTGCGCCCCTCATCGACCTCCTTGGCCGCATTCAGGTAGGTGAGTCGCTGGTCATCCGTGCAGCGGATAACTCTAGCGGTGCGCTGCTGCTTGGAGTTGATATCGATGGTGCGCTGGGTCTCGGCGAGGCGGTATGCGTACTGCCACAGCGTGAGCCACATCGGCACGCGCAGGTAGTTCTGGTAGATGATTACCGAGTTGTCCTCCGTGCATTCGTAGTTGAAGCCGTTGACGGCGTAGGCTCGGCGGTCTCGCGGGTACTCGTAGATATCCCACTGGCCCTGAATCATCATGGGGAGCACGGCGTAGCCCTCGGGGGCGCGCCTGCGCTCGTCCGACTTGAGCGCCTCATCGTAGAAGAAGCCGACGAACCCGTCTCGGAGCAACCAGAACTCGAGCATCCTCTCATCCACGCCTTTTGGAAGGTTGTCCCATTTGAACACGCTGATGGCGAGGTTCATGAGACGCCACATGAACATGGTGGCCGTGTCCTGATTGTTGATGAACGTCTCGGCGTCCTGCGCCCTAGAGCCGTTCCTCATGATATCGGGAATCATACCCGAGGGTGTGAAGAAACCGGTATACATAATCCTCCTATCCCAATGCGTTGGATTGCGAGTAGTCACCGAACGTGGCCGTATTATGCCAGAACGTGATACCGCCGTCAAACGCCCTGCGGATAACATCGAGAGCGTCTGCGGGTGTGCCGCGCCCGCGCGTGAACGGTGCGGTCGCGCCTGCGCCCACGTTGAGCGAACGCGGTGCAGCGCCACCCGTCTTCACGTAGTTCCACGAGGGGCGCGAGGTGATGTTGACGGCCTCGATGCGCTCGACGGCATAGCCCCAGCGGTCGAAGAACTGGTCAATCTGCTGGGCAACCTCTGCCTTCACGCAGATACGGTTGATGAACACGCCCTGCGCGCCCGTGGAGAACAGGGTCTCGCCGTTGACCTGCCCCCTCGTCGTGGTCGGCTGCTTGGATGCGTTGACCATTCCCGCCGTGCCGCCTGCTGCTGCGGCCCCGGCCTTCTTGAGCGTTTTAGCCCCCTGTCCCGCATTACCCATCTGCTGCGCCACCTTGGAGGCCAAATCGGCCTCGTCCACGTGTGCGAAACCCTCCATCGCGGTAAGTCCCTCAAGCTCTGACGATGCAGCCGCCAGAGTCGTGCCTCCCGCAAGGCCCGCGAGCGCCACGCCCGCGACGGTGAGCGCGATGGTTCCGGCATTCTGGCCCACCCAATTCTGGAATGCGTTATTGGTCCACGACCCCAAGGCCCCTGCCTTCACCACTATACCGTCATCGTAATCGAGGGCGATTCCCCTGTAGTTGTAGGGGAACGCGAACGCCTGACACAGCGGGTTGAGGGCGTACTTCACGCGGACGTTCGTGGTCTCGTTCATAAGCTCATAGCGCAGCTGCACACGCTGGCCCTGCCCGTCTCCAAGCTCGGCGAACGAATAGGGATAGTAGTGGAGTTTGGCATTTCTAGGGGTATATCCATCCAACGTTCCCTTGTTGGCGGGAATCGATAAATCGAGCTGAGACGCCAACTCGATATCGGTGCCTCCCTGCACCGTGACACGGCCTCCGCCCCCGCACATAGACGCCGCGAACGCCGGAACAGTGAAGATGGCCACAATGCTCTCGACCGAACCCGCGAACGTAAGCTCTTGGAGGAATGCCTCCATGTCCTCTGAGCCTCCGGCGCTCGTATTGATGGGAAAATAGTACATGGCGCAACCTGAGGCGATACCCTTGTTCACCGTCATGGCGATAGGTTTGGCGTAATAGCCCTGCGGGTTGAGAATATCATCTATCACATTATTGTTCTTCTCCGGTCTCGCCGAGGTCATCACGATGAATCCGCCCACACCGAACGTCTTCCTCGATACGCCGTCACCGACATAGATGAGTGGGAACGACGGTTCCTCGCTGAGCATGTACTTGGAATCCTCGCTGGGCGTGGTCTCGCGCTCGATGAAGCAGGCGGGAATCTGCCAGTCTACACCGTATAGGTACGTCTGGAACACGTCCGTATCGAGCGTAATCTCCGAGGTGTGGTCGTTGATATACTTCACGTCGCTCACGAAACAGTAGATATACCCATCTGTGAGAGATTCATTCCTATACATGCAGTAGTTGCAGTGGTAGAGCCTGTCGGCCTCGATTGCAACCTTAAGTCTGCGGTTGCGCCCAATGTACGTATAGTTGTCGCTGGATAGCGTCATGCGCGTGGCGATATCGTTGTACTGTTCCTCCAGAGATGTATACAGGCGCACGTTGGAATAGCCGCTGTCCCACGGCACGGAGCCGAAGAGAATCTTTCCAGAGGGCGAGTAGTTGGGAAGTGCCATCTATCCTCCTAATAGAAACAGGCCGCTCCGTAAGATACAGGAACGGCCTTTATCCACAGTGTGTATATTAGTGCGCTGCGGTGACGGTTACCTGAGCGGTGCCGGTCTGACCGTCCTTCGCCGTAGCGGTGACGGTGAGGACGTTGCCGACCGTCTCGTCGGACGCGACACGCAGGACACCGGAAGTGCCGTCGATACGGGTACCGGAGGCCAATGCCCCAGTTCCATTGACCGACCATTCGACAGTCTTCTCGAACAGGCCGATACCGGCCACCTTCGCCGACATGACGATGGATGTGCCCTGCGCCACGTTCGCCGTGGAGGGAGACACGGTGACCTCCGTGACATTGGATGCCTGCGAGGTGAACAGGACGGCGTTTGCGAACGGGGACACGGAGAACGTCTTCCACACGTGGAAGAAGTATTGCCAGTACAGGCCCTCGCCGTTGTAGTTCTCGGTGAACTGCTCGAAATTATCGAAGCACATGAACCAGTCCTTGGCGAGCTTGACGGCGCTAATCAGCTGAAGCGCCTTCTTCTCCTCGCTGGTGAACGGCTTGTACGTGGCATCGTTGGCGAACAGCTCGGCAAGGCGGGCCTCGTCATCCGCGTCGAACTCGAACGAGTCCACGGCGATGCGCTTGGAGATGTAGTCCACCTCGGAGAGGTTGAACGCCGCCGCGAGGACCTTAACTCCCAAGATAGACTCTGCCTCGTTGGGAACGATGATGACTTGGTCGGCGATGGGTGTGGCGTTGCGCACTCCCGCGCGGTTATACGTCGTCTTGAGGAACTCGAGGTTGTTGGTGTACTGGCGGTACTTGGAAATAGCGTCATCGGGTTCAGCGCCGTCACCGGAGATGGGCTTGGTGACGACCGTGTAGATACCGCCGTTGATTGCCTCCCGCGCGAGCATGTACTTCTTGGTGAGGAACGTGTCCAGATTCATGCCCGTATACAGGGAGTCCACGATACGCGCGATAAGCTCGTTCATGTCGTAGTAGGACAGGAACGCCTGACGCAGCTGGTCGTTGGAGATGGTGACCTTGTAGAACTTCTGGTAGTTCATCGAGTGGAACGCCGCGCGGACGTCGGGAATCTCGCGCTTGAACACCTGCGTCTCGGCTTTGGCGGGGTCATACGAGTGAGGCTTGGCGATGTTGACGAAAATCTCCTCGATGGTCTCGCCGTAGTCCAGCCTGCCCCTATCGAAGACGGCCCACTTGTCCTTCCACACGCGGGAGGTGACGATTACGCGAGCGACGCGGTTGACGAGGGCCGTGAGGTAGGCGTTCTGGTACGCCTCGTAGTTCATGATGTACTCGCCGATGTTATGGAGCGAGCGGTTGTCATCGGGGATGCGGACGGGGTTCACGCTAGGCATCGGCGCGCACCTCCTCCACGAGGCCTGCATCGATGAGGCCCTGTCGCAACGTCGGGTTGTCGTTGATGATGGACTCCACCACGTCATGCGAGAACTTGGGGTCGTCCTTGAACTTATTGTAGGCCTGCATCACTTCGGGATTTGGTTTAGTTGGCATTGTACTTGTTCCTTCCTTCGAATAGGGTTTCAAACGTGGAGGGCCTGTCCTCCTCCTTTACCTCCTGTGCCTGCACCTGCTTGGCATGTTGGGGAGAGGACAGGAAAGCGTTTGCGAACTTGGTCTTGGCGGCATCCAGCTCCCTCGCCAAGTTGTCGCGCTCGGCGGCAAGCTCGGTATTCTCGCTCTGCACCTGCTCCAGCTGGGCTGTCACGTCATTGTAGTCCTCCTCGGAATACACGGTGGCCTCCTCCATGCCTTCGGGCAACTCGTCCATGAAGACGTAAGGCATAATAACCTCCTCTCTTTACACCTAGAATATATTAGCTCCGGGAACCGGCGTCAACTGTTTTCTCCAGAATCTCGGCACCGTGCTCCTGCAACGAGATAAGCGCGTCTATGTTGTTGCGGATATCGGGGAACATCTCATGGACCTGCGCGAGAGTGTACGTCTTGAACGCATAGGAACCGTCCGGCAGCGGGTAGACGATATCGTACTCGTAGGTATCCGGCGTCGCCGACATGCGGACGTAATATTCATCGAACTTCATGTTAGGGCTCCACTCTAAACATTTCATTATCACGCACTTCTACAATCATTAAATCTAGGTCTGGATATATCTCGGAGAGATTATCCCTAAGGTACATGGATACATTGTAATTATTAACGATAACGGCGCTATAAATATCGTAGGTAAACTCCGCAATAGAGTCATTCAATTCCAACAATGGCGGCGTTATATTATTGAGAAACTGAATCCTGAACGGGCTACGCTGCGGAACAATAACAATTGCGTAGTTAGCCATACCTATCTCCTAATCTCCATATCGCCCTCGTACAGGACGATACCGCCATGCACACGCCTCGTGTAGAGCTTGCCCGGATACACCTTGCCGAACTCGAAATTGTCGATATTCACGTACCTGTGGCACTGGCTGGGCATGCCCGCCACGTGTACCGTGGGCGTGTCGCTCCCCTCCTCGTACTCCATGTAGCACTTGGCACGCAGGAACTTGGCTTGGTAGAACGTGCTCTCATGCTTCCATGCACCCAAACGTACGGCGTCCACATCGATGCAGCCGGGTATGTCGGTGCCGATGAGGTGTACGGAATCGGTGTCGGCGTATATGAACCTTCCGTATACCGATTGAGCCGTAGTGATGGTCTTGTATCTGGCCCACGCTGTGATGAACACACCCGCGGGCAGGTACACGGGGTCGCGCTCCTTGGGCGGCAAGTCCACATAGCGCAGCACGTCGTTGACCAACATGGGCCTGCGCGAGTACACCGTGGTTCGCGTGGCGAACTTGCCGTACAGGGAGTTGAGCATCAGCTTGGCAATCTGGCGCATGCCCGAGTTGCCCTCTATGGTAGCCTGATTCTTGATGCCAATCCACTTGTCCACATATGACTTGAACAGGAACGTCGCGCTCCTGAACTGGTAGCCTCCGTGCCAGCGCAGGTTGTAGACATGGTACTGCTGCGTGATGAGCTTCCAGTCCACCGAGGTGACCGTGAACGTGACATCACCGTCGCTGCGCTCAAGGTATTCCGTCTGCTTGAAGCGGAAATTTCCCTTGAGCTGGATGCATGGGAGGTGGTCCTCACGGATGCGAAACGAGCACGTCACCTGAGCCACCCATAAGTCGAAGGCCTCGCTGGGCTTGGGCTTGCCCTCGAACCTCACAGGCCTGCCGTAGGGCAGGCGCTCTCCGGAACAGCTCGCCATCACGGACGGGTACAGGCTGTTGACGTCGAACACGATGCCCTCGCCCAGCTTGCGGCCCTGAAACTTCGGGTTGACGTACGTCCAGCCGCCCCGGTAGGCCTTGCGGATAAACTCGTCCTCCTCGGGTTCGATGTACGAGAACCACTTGCGGAAGCCCTTGCGCCCCCCGCTCATGTCCCGGTAGTTCGTGAGCGCGTTGCTGCCAGCCGTCATCTTGTTCAGGCCCTCGTCCAAGAACTTCTCCAAGACCATGGCGGCAATAGTCACATCGTTGTCGATATATGCAATCTCCTCCTCCGTGAGTTGGTGTCCGACGGGACGAGGCGCTGAATAGTCGATACTGCCCTTTAGGATGGGAAGATTATACGCCTTAGCCATCTGGGCGATAGAGAGCGGGATAATCTTTAATGAGTCCATGATGCGCACGCTCAGAGACTTGGTGAAATAGAGGTCTATACAATACACCTGATTGGCATCGCTGATAACTGTGGTATAGGTATGCGTTCCAGCCTTAGACCTATCATCAACCCACTCCCACCCGTTACGCTCAAGCCAGTCCATGATGAATGCCCCATCGAACGCAAGATTATGAAAGTAGACATTAGAGGAGCCGTTGGCATGGCACCACTCGATAAACCACTCAACCGTGATTCCATGCTCGATATTCTTGATATTGCCAATCTCGCAGGTTGCAGCAGCCCACACACGACAATCATCCGTATCCGTAGTGGTCTCGAAGTCCGCCGTATAGCTCTTGCGAATCAACGTATCCTCCCACCACTCATCGCCGCCGTCCCCAAAAACGCTGACCTCCTCCCTGTCCATAAGGTCCGCCAGCGCGTTATAGATAGAATCGATATCCTCCCCATCCATAATAGATAGGATATATGGATTGCCAATTACCCACATAGGCTCAGGGATGATTTGCTTGGCATCGCTAACCTTCATAACCGACCTTCCTCGCCCTATCCACGACGAACCTCACGGCCCTGTTGTGGCGTGTCTCATAGGGAGTGTTTACGTAGGGATTGTTCTCTCCGCCGCTCTCGCTGATGTAACTCGGGTCCAGCTCGTCGTATCCCAGCGCGAACAGCTTATTGAGATAGGCTGGCTCATTCTCAGCCATCCAGTCGAGCGCGTCCAACAGCTCCTGATAGCCGCCCATATCGCTGTGCCTGTTGCTGGTTGCCGTCCACGTGTAGCGATAGACCTCATACATGGCATCCACAGCGACCTGCTCGCGCTTGCGGGAGGCATCCTCCTGCTCCCACCTCTTGAGCGTATCGGAATCTACGTCAGTATAGGAATCGTCGAACTCACCTTCATACTCGGGCATCAAATCGTTATCCGTGGTAAGCGTGCCGTACTTGGCGGGGGACAGCGACTCCAAATCATAGGCATCGTCGCCCTCGAAGAACTCCTGCGAAATGGCCTCGAGCGTCTTCTTGCGCTGGCTACGTATGGCCCGCATATCCAGCTTATACTGCCGCTCGGAATACTTGGTAGTGAGCCTGCCAAGCTCATCGGTCGTAATATCGAGGGCATCCCTGTTGACCGTCTTGAGGACGCGCGTGAGCTCGCTGTACCTGCCGTGCTTCCTATCAGACTTGTAGCCTACGATACGGCGGAAGTCGTTCACGGAATGCACGCGCGACATGATACCCTCCACGGTTACACGGCTGGGCAGATAGCCCTTGAGGATTGATTGGCCCTCATCGTCAAGCTCGCGCTCCCTACGGGTTATCGCCGCATTGAACGCGCGTACGGCAGAGCGCAGACGGTTGAGACGAGATGCAGTCCAGTTAAAGCCGGGCATCTCACATCACGACCCGAAGCCTCAACTGCTCCAGACAACGGAACTCCTCACCACGCTCGGATACCACATAGAAGCCGCGCGATTCGACCTGAGTGTAGAGCTGGAAGATGGCGGCAAGCGAAGCATCGAGGTGGAAATGAAAGCGGCGCGACAACGAGTCAGTGAGCCAGTTCTGGCGGATACGCGCCTTCTCGAAGAACTTACGGCGATGGGTCTCGGAGGAGAAGTAGAAGCGGTACCCGTCAACCTCCTCGTAGAACGGGCTGTCCTCGATGGCATAGCAGACGCCATTGCGTGTGATATCGGGCATTACCGGCACCCCCAGATACTTATTATGGTGAACAGCCCATATCCTAAAATCGTGAAATAGCCAAAGCTTAACGCGAGATAGAAGCGGTCACCTGTGATTGAATAGACGTATGCGAAAACAAACGAGAGTATTACGCAAATAACAGCTAGGGCAATTGAAAAAATCAAATTCTTCACAACATTGACCTCCTAAAATGAGGGGCGCAAAGCGCCCCTCGGAATAGGCAACTAGTCGAACGGGATGGGATTATCCTCGATGAACTCGACCGACATGTAGTCACGTCCGCGCTTGGAGGTGCGCTTGGTGAACTTCATGGACACACCGGCGAGAAGATTGAGGGCCTGCTCCTTGGACCCCATGTCCTTCTCGATTGTCTTGATAGCTTCCGTGACGATGGAGTTACCGAACATGATGTTCTCAGGATACTCCTCGAACAGCATGACCGCGAACGGCGCGTCATCGCCCTTGATGAAATCATAGTCCTTGAGATGGAGACCCTTGCCGACAGGAATGTCCACCTTGATACGCCCGTCCATGAACGGAATGCCCTTGTTGAACTTGTCGAAATAACCCATTGCTACCTCCTTGACCGTGTGGCGAACCCGTTTTAGGTTACTTGATTGACCACGTGGGCCATACAGAGAACAGTATAGCCCACGTGACCAATCCGTAGAATTGGACACGTTACCGCTACTCATCGAGCGGCAGCTCCTCGCGGGAGTCGGCAACCTCAAGAAGTTTCTCTGTGGTGAATTTGTAAACGACCTTGGCGACCTTCTTGGAATAGACCTCCGCGCCGCGCTTGCACTCAATACCGTTGGCGATGATGAACTTACGGATATCGGTCTTGGTAAGGGAGGTATCCTCCATAATGCCCACGGGATTATGAACGAGGTCGTAACGACCGTCCTCAGCCTTCTCAAGAGACTGGATGCCGACCTCATACTTGTAAAAAGTGATTTGACGTGCCATTTTTTGAATCCTTTCGTTAAAAGTGGCAGAATTGGAACATGTTTATTATGTCAGAATAGTAAGGCTGGACAACTGTGAATCTAAAAATGTAAGAAGTTTCACAAAGTCTTCACATACTATTCATCTAACAGACAAGGCGGGATATCGACCTTACACCTAAATGCGCCGTGTCGCATAAGGTCTTCCAATACCCTTTCATATGAAAACGGTATACATTCCTTAGCAAAACCTCGCACACCATCCATATCGGTGAAAATACCATCACGGTGGCACTCGGAAATCCGTTTCAATATATCGAAATGATGAATATCGTTACGTGTCTTAAAATGCGCCGGATGAATCTCCTCGATGGAAACGTAATAATATGGTATAGAATCACCGTAATGTTTCTCGGCACTAATCCAATAATAGCCCTCATACATAATATTCTCCTTTCAAAGTTGGCAATATCGCCATGCCTGCCGACTCTGTAGAGTCGGCAGGCATGGCGATATTAAGCAGGACGTCCAGCCCAGTCAATCAATGGAGTACGACCGACATGCTTACGAGGATGGACAATAAACAATTCGTTCAACTTAGCCATGATGAACTCCCATCTTTTTTGGTAATATGGCTATCGCTGCCGGTTCTTTTGAACCGGCAGAGGAAGGATTTTTAATAGTTCATGC
>OGPM01001889.1_pt1 | contig 15920 bp, 13 predicted proteins | sample 1552961 | NCBI WGS metagenome assembly OGPM01 (sample SAMEA2580304, study PRJEB22360) | human gut metagenome | biome: human gut; feature: human-associated habitat; material: faeces | place: Denmark | collected 2008/2010
CTTGCCCGCGCAGAAATGGCTACTGAAGTGCCGCGCATCAAGCGCCTTCGCGATCGTCTCTGGGAAGGCATTCAGAAGAATATTTCGGATGTCTACCTCAACGGTTCCTGGGAGCACCGCGTCTGCTTCAACCTCAACGTGAGCTTTGCGTTCATTGAGGGGGAAAGCCTCATGATGGCGGTGAAGGATCTGGCCGTCTCATCGGGGTCGGCCTGCACGTCTGCGTCGCTCGAGCCCTCCTACGTGCTCCGCGCGCTCGGCCGCGATGCGGAACTTGCGCACTCGTCGATTCGCTTCACGCTTGGACGCTTCACGACGGAAGAAGAAATTGACTACGCCGTTAAGTGCCTCACCAAGGCCGTGAAGGATCTTCGCGAAAAGAGCCCTCTCTGGGAAATGCACCAGAACGGCGAGGACATCTCGAAGGTCGAGTGGGCCGCGCACTAATTTCAGTGGTTCAGAACATTAATTCAACATTGATGAAGACCCCCTCCCGGGAGCAAAGGCTCCCGGTACCGTCTTCCGGAGAAAGAGAATGGCCTACAGCGAAAAACTGATTGACCACTTCGAACACCCCCGCAACGTCGGCACGCTCGACAAGAACGCACAGGACGTCGGTACGGGCATGGTGGGCGCACCCGCCTGCGGCGACGTTATGCGTCTGCAGATCAAAGTCAATCCTGAAGGCGTCATTGAGGACGCGAAGTTTAAGACCTATGGCTGCGGCTCAGCCATTGCGAGCTCTTCACTCGTCAGTGAATGGGTCAAGGGCAAGACGCTCGAAGAGGCCGGCAAGATTACCAACGCTCAGATCGCCGACGAGCTTGCGCTGCCGCCCGTGAAGATCCACTGTTCAATTCTGGCCGAGGATGCCGTCAAGGCCGCCATCGCCGACTACCGCGCCAAGCAGCATCCCGCTGAGCAGGATGCCAAGAAGGAATAATCATCATGTCCGTTACGCTTACTGAAGCCGCTGCCAAGCACGTGCAAAAGTATCTGGCCCGCCGAGGCAAAGGCGTTGGCCTGCGCTTGGGCGTCAAAACCTCCGGCTGTTCCGGCATGGCTTATAAGCTCGAGTTTGCTGATCAGGTCGAACCCGACGATAAAGTTTGGGAAAGTTTCGGCGTGAAGGTGCTCGTTGACGAAAAGAGTCTGCCGTATCTCGACGGCACCGAGCTCGACTACACGCGTGAAGGTCTGCAGGAAGGCTTCAAGTTCCACAATCCTAATGAGAAGAGCCGCTGCGGCTGCGGCGAGTCCTTCCAGATCTGAGGGCTGATCGGTCATGGCTCAGATGACGCCTTTTGAACTCTTCGGCCTCAAGCCCGCCTTCAAAGTGGATTTGGAGGCGCTGCACGCCGCACACGAACGGGCCATCCTGCAGGTGCATCCGGACCGTTTCGCAGATCGTCCCGCTGCCGAGCGCCGTGTGGCAGAACAATGGGCTTCGCGCATCAATGAGGCCTATGCGGTGCTCAAAGATCCGGTGAAGCGTGCCGTCTGGCTCTGTGAGGCGGCCGGCCGCAGTGTCGGCGCAGAAACGAACACGCGCATGCCGACGGACTTCCTGATGCAGCAGATGGCTTGGCGGGAAGCCATGGATGATGCTTGCGGCGATGATGAGAAGAACGCAGTTCGCGATGAAGCGCGAGGCGCTGCCGACAAAGTGCTCGAAGCGCTCAGCAGTGCGATCGACGAAACGCATGACTGGGACAAGGCCGTTGATCTCACCCGCCGACTGATGTTCATTGAACGTTTTCTTGAGCAAAACGCTGATTAACCCTTTCCATTTATTCGCTTGACCAAGGCGCACGCATCGGAAGAAATCGCCGGGCGCGCGCCTTCGCCCACATAAGAAGAGATAGAAAACATGGCCCTCTTTCAAATCGCCGAGCCGGGACTTTCTGCTGCGCCGCATGAGCATCGCCTTGCTGTCGGCATTGATCTCGGCACCACGAATTCGCTTGCTGCGACCGTAAAGAGCGGTGAACCTGTTGTGCTTGCCGACGAGGCCGGCCGCCAGCTCCTGCCTTCTGTCGTGCGCTACCTGAAGGATGGGTCGGTTGAAACGGGGTGGGATGCGCTTGCTCATGCCGAGAGCGATCCGCGCAACACCGTCTATTCGGCCAAGCGCCTGCTCGCGCGAGGCCGCAGCGAACTCAAAACGCTGCCCGTGCTGCCCTACGAAATCGTTGATGCGCCCGGAGGCGTGGCGATCCGTACGGTTCAGGGGGACAAAAGTCCGGTAGAAGTGAGCGCTGAGATTTTGAAGACGCTTGCCAAGCGTGCAGAAACGCAGCTCGGCGGTGAACTGACCGGCGCTGTGATCACCGTGCCTGCTTATTTTGATGACGCTCAGCGTCAGGCGACAAAGGATGCGGCACGACTGGCGAACCTTTCCGTTCTGCGTCTTTTAAACGAACCTACGGCGGCGGCGTTGGCCTATGGGGCCGCAACAAGGGCTAAGAACCGTCGACAACGGTGCAGAGGGCGTCTATTTGGTCTATGACCTGGGCGGCGGCACCTTTGACGTCTCTCTCCTCAAGCTTTCGCGCGGCGTTTTCGAAGTGCTCGGCACGGGCGGCAACGCGGCGCTGGGGGGCGATGACTTTGATCATGCGGTGGTTGACTGGGCGGTGTCGCAGCTCGGCAGCGTTGAACTTACCGCAGAAGATCGCCGCCAGCTGCTTGACCGCGCGAAGGCGGCGAAGGAAGCGCTCACGGATGCGCCGGAGACGGTTCTTAAACTTGAACTCTCTTCGGGTACCCATGCCTTTACGCTCACTCGTGTGATCTTTGATCAGCTCACAAAGTCGCTCGTGGATGAAACGCTTGAAGCTGTTGCCAATGTTTTGCGCGATGCGAAGCTCGAAAAAGATCAGATTAAAGGCGTGGTGCTGGTGGGCGGTTCCACCCGCATGCCCTGTGTGCGCCGCGAGGTGGAAGCCTATTTCGGCTTTGCGCCGTTGACGGGCATTGACCCGGACTGCGTGGTAGCCGTCGGCGCCGCAATGCAGGCCAATAAGCTCGCGGGCAACGCCGCCGAAGGCGAGGATTGGCTGCTCCTTGACGTCACGCCCTTGTCGCTCGGCATCGAAACGATGGGCGGACTGGTCGAAAAGATCATTCCCCGCAACAGTCCCATCCCTGTCGCGCGGGCGCAGGATTTCACGACTTTCCGTGACGGTCAGACCGCGATGGCGGTACATGTTGTGCAAGGTGAGCGCGAAGTGGTGGATGCCTGCCGTTCGCTCGCCCGCTTTGAGCTTCGCGGCATTCCTCCGATGGCAGCTGGGGCAGCCCGCATCCGCGTGACCTTTCAAGTGGATGCCGACGGTCTCTTGTCCGTGTCTGCACGAGAAATGACGAGCGGCGTAGAGGCTTCCATTGTCGTGAAGCCTTCGTACGGCCTCACCGACGAAGAAATTGTGCGCATGCTCCAGGAAGGCAATTCGAGTGCCGAAGCCGATATGCAGGCTCGCAAACTCCGTGAAGAGCAGGTGGAAGCCAAGCGCCTTCTCGAAAGCACCGCCAGCGCGCTTACGCAGGACGGCGATCTCTTGTCGCCTGAAGAGCAGTCTGAAATTGATCGGCTCGCTCGAGCGGTCGGCTCTGCCATTAACGGCACGGATGCCGACGTGATTCATAAAGCCGTGGAGGCTTTGTCAAAGGGCACTGAAGCTTTTGCTGAGCGCCGTATGGATCGCTCCATTCGCGCTGCATTGGCCGGCCGCAGCGTCAATGACGCGTTGTTTGATGAAAAGCCCTCCGGTTCCTGATATTTCCAATTGAATTTTTCTTGATCCCAGAGAAACGATAAATGCCAAAGATCACTGTTCTCCCCAACGCTGAGCTCTGCCCGGAAGGCAAGACCTTTGAAGCTGAAACCGGCGCCAACCTTGCCAGGGCGCTGCTTGCCAACGGCGTGAAGATTCAGCATGCCTGTGAATTCAACTGCGCCTGCGCGACCTGTCACGTCATCGTGCGTCAGGGTTTCGACAGCCTTAACGAACCGTCCGACAATGAGCTCGATCATCTCGATACGGCCTACGGTGCATGTGCTGAATCGCGTCTTTCCTGCCAGACCACGGTTGGTACGGAAGACATCACGATTGAGATTCCCAAGTACAACCGCAACATCGTCGGAGAGTAAAGGAGATCGCCATGGAGCTTCACTGGTCTGACGTGCAGCGCATTGCCGAAGAGCTTTACGATGCGGATCCTGATCTCGATCCGCTGACGCTTTCCTTTGTGAAGCTCCACGACATGGTGGTAAAGCTGCCTGACTTTGCCGACGATCCGCAGAAGTCCAACGAGCAAATCCTGGAGGCCATTCTTCAGGCTTGGCTTAACGAGCGGGATTGATTTCGTTTGATCTGCCGATTAGACGTCTCTGCTCAAGGCCGTCCGCTGCAGTCCATGAAGGCTGCCGGTCGGCCTTTCCCGTTTTTGGGCAGACTGAAAACATATTGATCGATGAGGTTTTTTCATGCAGCGCTTCAAGAGCTTTCAGCCCCGGATGGGCACAGCAGCAGGGCTGAGCGTTCTCGTCCTTGGCCTCTGTTTCGGGCAGTCTTGCGCAGCCGCAAAGGAACCGCTCCCTCAGCTGCTCGAACAAAAGCCGGCGGTCAGTGCTTTGGCGATGGATGTGCTTCCCAACCGAATCGTCGTGACGATCAAGGGGGATCCGCGCACATCACGGGGCTTCAGCTGGTTCATGAATGCGGCACCGGACGACCTGAATGTTGAGCTCTCTTCATCGAGTGATTTTGCGCAGATCACCCGCATTCCGGTTCAGACAATGCAGGTGCAAAGCCGCTTTCTGGAACGAACGGCTGACGGGCATTTTCTTTTTCGCTCGGAAAAGGCCGACAGTACCATCCTCGGCTACTTCACTGATGAAGGGCGAAGTGTGAAATGGCGGCCCAAGGACGGCGCCAGAAAACCCGATCACGTTGAGATTGGCGTTTTGACGCGTCCAGAGACGATTTGCCGCGCAGAGGTTTCAAGTCTCAGTCCCGGCACGCTTTGGTATTGGCGCATTGCCGCAAAGGGCAAAGTGCTGAGCCCTGTCGGCAGCTTCAAAACCGCAGCCGATCCGGACAAAACAGACAAAGTTTCCTTTATTCAGGTCTCCGATACGCAAAACGCCTACTACAACGAACATAAGCGCAATGAGGCGGCTTACGGTGCCGATACGCTCTTACAGGCCCTGCGGCACTTTCCGAATACAGATTTTGTACTGCACACCGGTGACTTTGTTGAAACCGGCAGTATTGAGGACGAATGGTTCGACCTTTTCAAGCGTTCAGCACCGATTCTGACGCAGACCACAGTGGCGCCGGTTGCCGGCAATCATGAGGTCTATTCGCTTCAGGACGGCGTGCGGAGCTTTGGAGCGTTTGAGCGGCACTTCAACGTCAATGATGCGCTTTCAGGCGGAGCGGCTCTGACGCGCGGCCTCAAAGAGGATCCCGACGGCGGCGCAACCTATTCGTTTGATTGGGGAAGAGTGCATTTTGCAGTGCTTAATACCAATGACAACCAGCATGCTCAGCATTCAGCATTGAGCCCCGCACAGCTTGAATGGCTCAAAAAGGATGTCCGGACTTCACGAGAGCGCGGTGCACAATGGGTCATTTTGGCGCTGCACAAGGGGATTTATTCAAAGGGCTACCATTCGCTCGAAGATGCTGATATCCGGCGCGTTCGGCAAGCGCTGACAGCGCTGATTGACGACCTTCGGATCGATGTGGTGCTTCAGGGACACGACCATGTCTATTCGCGCACCAAGGCGCTTAAAGTGCGCGACAACGATGACCCAAGCTTCTGGCCGGCCCGAGTGACGCAGCCCGACTTCACCTATGACGCCGATTTTTTCAAGGTTCTGCATGCGCCCAAGGGCGCGGTGTTCGTGACAGCCGACACCGCCGGCACCAAGGCCAATGATGCTGTGGCGGACGGTACTTTGAAGCATTTGGGCAAGGTACGGCCGGCGTTGAAGAGCATGACGGAAAACGAGCTCGAAAGCTACAGTTATCTTTTTGAGACCGGCATGCAGCCGCACCGATCGAGCCGTTTTCATAAAAAACACACTAATTGGCGCGATGCTTCCGAGCAGAGTTTTATTCACTATTGCGTCAAAGGCCGCGTACTCGTGGGCGAGGTCTATGTGGTTTCGGGAAGCTTGGAGAAAGCCGAGCCTCGCCGCGTGCAGATGATTGACCGCTTTACGGTTGAGAAGCCTTGAAGAGAGCCCTTAATCCGCAGCGCTGGGCGTTGCCGCCATGGAAAAGAGGAGAGACGAAGCTGCTTCGTGCATGACCTTGTGTGCTGCAATCAGGTCGAGCACTTCTCGTGCCGAAAAGCGTGCAAAGCGCTCAACTTCATGATCTGCCGCGCAGGGTTCGAAGCCAGCGGGGAGCACCAGATCGTGGGTATAAGAAGCTTCTAACATCCAGCCGCCCGATACGGCCCGAGAAATTAAAAAGCTGCCCAGATATCGAGCATTTTGTGCGTCCGCTGCCAGGAGCGACGCCTCTTCATGCGCTTCGCGCAGCAGCGCTTCAGCGGGCGTTTCGCCCGCGCCCACCATCCCAGCGGCGAGGCCGTCCCACAGGCCGGGGCCGACGCGTTTGGTGCGGCTTCGCTGCCCGAGGATATAAACCGGGTCGAATTCGTCGACGGGATCGCGCAAACGAGCCGAGAGATGAACCGCGCGGGTCAGCGCTCCCAGAGGACGGTAGAGCGCTCGCTCGAGGCGCACTGAGGCTGCCCCTTGTGCAGACTCGGAAAGACTGAAGAGGTCAAGGAGCTCCCCGCGCCATCCCTGAGAAAGGTGGGCGGCCCGCATTGCGATGCCGAAGTCGAGCAAATGTGCCGCATCGAGACGAAGCTCTGTTGGGTGCTTGGTCATGCCGGGCATGCGGCTGATTTTGTCCGCCCATTCGGGAGCCGTTCGGCCGATGAGAACGCCGGTTGACAGGCGAATGGGAATCAGCCCCGGGTGCGCGCAGAGCGCTGCGCTTGACCAGCTGCCGGATGCGTCCGGAAGCACAAAGCCCGCAGTGAGGACTCGCGTGAGTGCCTCGCGGCGGGCTTTGAAGTGAGCCGACCCGAAGGGCCGGCTCGATGAGCTTCCAAACGCAGGGATAAAGGAACCCTGCATCATGGATTACTTCGTGTTTTCCGGGCGCATGTGCGGGAAGAGCAGCACGTCGCGGATCGTCGGAGCGTCGGTGAGCAGCATCATGAAACGGTCAATGCCGATGCCGCAGCCGGCGGTCGGGGGCAGACCGTATTCGAGAGCACGGATGTAGTCGGCATCGTAATACATCGCTTCGTCGTCGCCGTGGCTCTTCTTGTCAGCCTGAGCACGGAAGCGGGCAGCCTGATCGTCCGGATCGTTGAGCTCGGAGAACCCGTTGGCGGTTTCTCGGCCGGCAATGTAAAGCTCAAAACGTTCGGTGATTTCAGGATCGGCGTCGGAAGCGCGGGCGAGCGGCGAGATTTCAACCGGATAGTCAATGATGAAGGTCGGTTCGATCAGCTTGGCTTCGGCGGTTTCTTCAAAAAGCGCCATCTGCAGAGCGCCCAGGCCGGCGTCAACCGGGATCTCACCGCCGAGGCGCTTAAGCTCAGCGCGGATGAAGTCCGGGTTGTTGAGTTCTTCATCGGTGTAGTTCGGAGCGAACTTCTTGATGGCGGCAAGCGGCGTCAGGCGATGGAAAGGTTTGGAGAGATTGATTTCCTGGCCCTGATACTGGAGAACCATCGAACCCGTCGCTTCTTTGGCGACTGTGCGCAGGAGCTCTTCGGTGAAGTCCATCTGATCGCGATACGTCCAATACGTCGCGTAGAACTCCATCATCGTGAATTCGGGGTTATGGCGAATCGACACGCCTTCGTTGCGGAAGTTGCGGTTGATTTCAAAGACGCGTTCAAAACCGCCGACCACGAGGCGCTTCAGATACAGTTCCGGCGCGATTCGCAGGTACATATCCATATCGAGCGCATTGTGGTGCGTGATAAAGGGTTTTGCATTGGCGCCGCCCGGGATCGGGTGGAGCATCGGCGTTTCCACTTCAAGGAAGCGGTGATTGAGCATGAAGGCGCGGATGGCGGCAATGGCCTTCGAGCGGGTGAGGAAGCGGTTGCGCGATTCCTCATTCATGATGAGGTCGACGTAGCGCTGACGGTAGCAAAGCTCCGTGTCCTGCAGGCCCTTGTGCTTATCGGGCAGCGGACGGATGCTCTTGGTCATCAGACGGATTTCTTTCACGCGAATGGCGAGGTCGCCGGCATGGGTGCGGAAAAGCACGCCCTTGGCAGCAACGATGTCGCCCAGGTCGAACGTCTTAAAGGCAGCATAGGCGTCGGAGCCAACTTCATTTTGCTGCACGAAGTACTGCATCGTGCCGGTGAAGTCGCGCACCGTGCAGAAGGAGGCCTTGCCCATGATGCGCTTGAGCATGATGCGGCCTGAGCAGGCAACTTCGGGGGCGGCGGCTTCAAGCTCCTCCGTCGTCATTGCGCCGTATTTGGCCGTAAGGTCGCCGAAGAGATCCGTACGCTTGAAGTCGTTCGGATAAGCGACGCCGGCGGCGCGCAGCGCGGCAAGCTTGGCGCGGCGCTCGGCGATGATATGGTTTTCGTCTTCGGCCGGGGCCTGAACGGTCTGAGGGTTCTGCTGGGCTTGTGCCATTTGATTCCCCTAAAAGTGTTTTGCGGATGTTGGGATCCAACGAGCACTTCGGAAAGGTGCAGTGCAGGGCTTTCCGAAGCGTTGAGTCTGGAATAGGGTAGTTCGGAGCTCGGGGCTTATTCGGCCGCCGGAACGGCATTCACGCCGCCCTTCAAGCTCGCTTCAATGAATTGATCAAGATCACCGTCGAGCACGCCGCCCGTGTTGCCGGTTTCAACGCCGGTACGCAGGTCCTTCACGCGCGACTGATCAAGCACGTAGCTGCGGATCTGGTGACCCCAGCCGATGTCAGACTTCGACTCTTCGAGCTTCGTCTGCGCTTCCATGCGTTTGCGCATTTCCAGCTCATAGAGCTTAGCCTTGAGCTGCTGCATGGCTTTTTCGCGGTTGCGGTGCTGCGAGCGGTCATCCTGACAGATCGTAATGATGCCGGTGGGCTTGTGGTGAATTCGGACGGCTGACTCGGTCTTTTGGATGTGCTGACCGCCTGCGCCCGAAGCACGGAAGACGTCGATGGAAAGATCGGCAGGATTGATTTCAATGTCGATGGAATCATCCACTTCCGGATAGACGTAGACCGAGGTGAAGGAGGTGTGACGGCGCGCATTGGCGTCAAAGGGGCTTTTACGCACCAGACGATGAATGCCGGTCTCGGTGCGCAGCGTGCCGTACGCCCACTCGCCCTCAATAAAGAGCGTGCAGGACTTGATGCCGGCGACTTCACCCGGTGTTTCTTCTTCAAGGGTGACCTTAAAGCCCTTGCGTTCGGCGTAGCGCATATACATGCGTTCGAGCATGCTTGCCCAGTCCTGAGCTTCCGTGCCGCCCGCACCGGACTGAATTTCCAGATAGCAGTTGGCCGAGTCCATCGGCTGGTTGAACATGCGCTTAAATTCGAGCTGAGCAACTTCGTGCTCGATGCGGTCTACATCCTCTCCGATAACTTCGAGGGAATCGAAATCCTCTTCGGCCAGAGAAAGTTCAAAGAGTTCGCCCGCATCGGCGATGCCCTGCGTAAGACGGTTGAAGCTGCCGACGATATCGTCGAGCATCTTCTTTTCTTTGCTTACTTCCTGGGCGTGTTTGGGATCATTCCAGAGGTCCGGGTTCTCAATTTCCCGATTTACTTCTTCGAGGCGCCGAGCTTTGCGGTCGACGTCAAAGATACCCCCGAAGTTCATTGAGCCGACGGGTAAGATCGTCGATCGAGGCTTCAATTTGGTTGATGCGTTCAGCTTCCATTTCTGACCTATGCGGATAGAGCGTATTCGTTGTATTAAAAGTGCGTCGGGCTTCGAGAATTTTTGAAGCACAAAATCACCGACGTGCCCTGAAAATACAGGGAAACGAAAATTATAGACGGCTTCGGGACGCCGCATGTGCTGCTGAGCGTCCCGAATCATAGGAAAAAGCGGCGGAATTTCCGCTGACGGCTTATTCGGCCGCCTCCACCACCAGCTGCACGGTTCGGCGGCCGCGGAATTCATTGACTGACGGCCGGTAGGCAATCCTGGTGAGCGACGCTAAAGGTTCTTTGCGGCGGAAAAAGATGGCGTCAAAACGCGAGCCGCCGAGCTCGAGCATCATTTTGAGATGCGTGCCCTTGAGAAGCGTCTGTGAGAGCACGTGAACCTCGTTGGCAAAGAGCGGGGCTTCAAAACCCTGTCCCCAGATTTGTTCATCGATTTCCTGACAGAGCGCTTCGGTAATCTCGTCGGGCGCGAGTCCGCCGTCGGTGAGCACAACACGCTCAAAAACGGAGGCATCGCATCGGCTGCGGATGACTTCCTCAAACGCCGCCTGAAAATCCTTGAACCCTTCGGGTTTGATGGAAAGTCCGGCCGCCATGGCATGGCCTCCGAAGCGAAGTACGACGCCGGGCAGTGCTTTGGCGGTCAAGTCGAGTGCATCACGCAGATGTATGCCGGGAATGGAACGGCCCGAACCTTTGAGTTCTCCGTTTTCCGTCGGCGCAAACGCGATGACTGGACGGTGGATGCGCTCCTTCAGGCGCGCTGCCACCAATCCCACAACACCCTCATTGAAAGAGGGGTTGAAAATCGTAAAAGTGGCGTGATGATCCAAGTCAATATTGGATAAAGCGGCCTCAGCCAACTGCTGCATCTCGCTTTCAAGTTCGCGGCGTTCGGTGTTGATGGAGTTGAGGCTCTCGGCAAAGGCAAGGGCCGCGGCAGGATCGTCCGACAAGAGACATTCGATGCCGTTTTCCATGGTTCCGAGACGGCCGGCGGCATTGATGCGCGGCGCAACGGCAAAGCCGAAGTCGCGTACCCCCGCAGTACGAATATCGCGTCCGGCAATGGCAAACAGGGCTTCGAGCCCCGCATGCGTACGGCCGCAGCGAATGCGGCGAATGCCTTGCGAAACCAGAATACGGTTGTTTTTGTCGAGCTTGACGACGTCAGCCACTGTTCCAAGGGCCACAAAGTCGACAAGCGCATCCAGACGCGGCTGAGTCTTAGCGTCAAAGACGCCGCGTTCGCGAAGGAGCGAACGCAGGGCGAGCAGCACATAGTAGATGACGCCGACGCCTGCGAGATTTTTCGACGGGAAGGTCGAGCCCGTTAAATTGGGGTTGACGATCGCCTGTGCCCGCGGCAGTTCAGCGCCCGGCAGGTGGTGGTCTGTAATGATGACGTCGATGCCGAGCTCCCGAGCGCGGTCAACGGCCGCTGCTGACGAGATGCCGTTGTCAACCGTGACGATGAGATCCGGCTTGGGGGTTCTGGCAGCAACAATATCGACGACGTTGGGCGTGAGCCCGTAGCCGTGGAGCACGCGGTCCGGCACGAAGTAGTTTGCGGTGATGCCGAGCATGCGCAGACCCCGGATACCGACGGCACATGCCGTAGCGCCGTCGCAGTCGTAGTCGGCGACGACGGTCACGCGTTCTCCGCGCTCACGCGCGAGCGCAAGGCGTTCGGCGGCCTCGCGGGTGCCCTCGAGCATGGCGGGCGGCAGCATGCCGGCCCATTCCTGCTCTAAATCGGAGGGCACCTGAATGCCGCGGGCGGCAAGCGCCCGCGCAATGGGCGGCAGAAAACCCGAAAGGGCCAGACGATCGGCGGCATGCTGATCGTAAGGACGGGAGAGAATGCGCGTCATGGAACCTCTCCCGCAAAGTTGTCAATGAACCAGCTCTCGAGCGGGAGCACCGACCGTTTGAAGCGTTTGAGCGGATTGAAGCTCTTGGGCGTCGGCAAAAGCGTAGCGGCGCCGGCATTGCCAAAGAGCACGAAAACAGCGTTGTCAATGCCGGCGGCTTTTTCGCGGCTGCGCCAACGTGCGAGTTCGCCGAGTGCCGTGGGGAGCACTTCCCGCCAGGCGCTCCAGTCACTGCGGCGCCAGGGATCGAGAAGATGCTCAATAACGACGATGCGCTCGCCGATCGGTGCGTCAACGAACGCTTTCCCCCACCGTTCCTGTTCGCGTTCGCCACTGCGAACGGGCATGAGCGCGGTGCGGGGAATACCGGCTGCAGCTGCCCAGGCTCGGACGACTGGATCATCACAGGCTACAGCACGGTAGGTCGAGGGCGGGAAAATGGGAGTGTATGCTCCGCCGCCCGAAAGCCAAAAGCCCTCAATCGAAGGCAGTTTGCCCGCAGCCGTTTGAACGGCAGCGGTGAATGCCTCAAGCAGATTTTCTGCTTCAGGCTTATCACTGCCCGTCATGCAGGCGGCGAGGCTCGCTCCTGCACCGACGCAGTCCGCCAGATCTCTAAACGGTGCGGCTGAGAATGCCCCGGGCTTGCGGCGGCAGAGAAAGAGAGTCGTTCCAGAAATCATCAGACGCATGCCGGCGTGTGCTGCGATAGGATCAAGCGCACAAGCAGCCGCGGGCATCTCAGACTCATGAAGCTCGACGGCTTCGAGCTGTCCCAGCGAATTTCGCTGCCAGGGCGTGAGCTTCCAGAATTCCTGGTCGAGCACGGGACCGCCCGAAGCAATCCATTCGTAAGGGGCGGTGATCGGCGCGCCGGACCGGTGCGTGAGCACCTTCCAGAGCCAGGCCTGATGGGGTGAGCGATCGTGGAGCGGTTCAGCGAGGCGCTGCAGACCAGGCGGCTCACGGCCGGTCCCGAGTGCAGTCCACGCCTCAAGCGAGGCGGGGTCGGACTTTGCAAGCACGGCCGCAGTCTCGCGGGCGGCGGCCTCAGGGAGCCGGGCGCCGGGCAGGAGATAAAAGCAAGTTGTCATAGTGCCCGTGATTGTAGCCTTGGGGACTGCAGGTGCTTCGTCTTCATTGAGGAGTGTTGGTGTCTTCTAACATTCTTCTGTCGACCGTTTCGATCTTTTGCTGCGGCGCGGGGGAAGCATCCTGCGCCGTTAGAATGCAGTTTTTGTCGAACGCACGCTTTCGTCATGCCGGATGCAAAACGAAAGGGTGTTCGAAGCGTTGAATTATTCCGCCTCAAGAGCGATTTCCAAGAGCACGATGCAGACGCCATTTGAATTCATGATCGGCCTCACCTACACCCGGCGCGGGAGGCGAGGCCGACGCAAAGACGGCTTCATGTCCTTTATCTCAGGCATGTCGGTGGCGTCCATCGCGCTTGGCGTTGCCGCGCTCATCATCGTGCTCTCGGTGATGAACGGCTTCCAAAAGGAAGTGCGCGACCGCATGCTTTCCGTGATTCCTCACGTTGAGATCAGGGCGAGCAAAGGTGCACTCACCGACGTGGAAGGCGTCGAAAAGGTACTTCAGGCGCAAAGTGACGTTGTCGCCGTTGCTCCCTTCGTGGAAGGTCAGGGGCTCTTTAGTTCGGGCGCCGTCGTGCGCGGCGCAGTCGTCAAAGGGATTGATCCTGCCAAGGAACCAGGGGTGAGCGAACTTGCGCAAAGCGTTTCCGGCGCAGAGCTTTCTGACCTGAAACCCAAGGCCTTTCAGGTCATTCTCGGCCAGGCGCTGGCGCGGCAGCTGCGCGTGCATATCGGCGACAAAGTGGCGCTGCTTGTGCCCGAAGGGAATATGACGCCGGCGGGACTGATCCCCCGCATGAAACAGCTCACGGTAGCGGGTTACTTTTCGAGCGGGCACTACGAATACGATTCGACTTATGCCTTGGTCAATATTGAGGATGCAGCTGCACTCTATCGTACGGGCGGTCCTCAGGGACTGCGCGTCAAGACGACGGACATGGACCGTGCGCCGCAGATCGCGGCCAAGCTCGTGTCGGTGCTTCCATCCGGACTTTATGCGACGGACTGGTCGCGGCAAAACCGCACGTGGTTCGCAGCCGTGCAGGTCGAAAAACGCATGATGGGGATCATCCTCTTTCTTATTGTTTTGGTCGGCGCTTTCGGGCTCGTTTCCACATTGGTGATGACCGTGAAGGAAAAGCAGTCTGACATCGCGATTCTCCGTACGCTCGGCGCTTCGCGTGCTTCCATCATGTCGATTTTCGTGGTGGAAGGCACGATTGTTGGGTTGGTGGGCGTTCTGTCAGGCGTTGCTGCAGGCCTTTTGATTGCCGAAAACGTCGGCGCCATCGTCTCGGCCATCGAGTCGATGCTCGGGGTTGAATTCCTGCCTCAGGAAATTTATTTCATCAGCAGCATGCCGAGCGATCCGCGTATGAGCGACATCGTACCGATTGCGGTGCTCTCTTTCCTGCTTTCTCTGGCCGCCACACTCTATCCGAGCTGGCGGGCTTCGAAGATTCACCCCGCGGAGGCTCTTCGCTATGAATAATGCGCAAAATCATCCGCAGCGTTCCGTTGTTCTGGAAGCAAGTCATGTGGTCAAGAGCTATCGCGAGGGGACGAGTGCGCTGCCGGTGCTTAAAGATGTGAATCTCCGGATTCATGCGGGCGAAGCGGTGGCCGTACTCGGCGCTTCGGGTTCCGGGAAGTCAACGCTCCTGCATGTACTGGGCGGTCTTGACGGTTTGGATGCCGGACGAGTGGCCATTGCCGGCGAGGACCTCGCCGCACTCAAAGAGAGTGAGCTCGATCGTCTGCGCAACCGCTCCCTCGGGTTCGTTTATCAGTTTCACCACCTGCTGCCGGAGTTTTCCGCTTTGGAAAATGCGGCTATGCCGCTTTTCATCCGCCGTCTGCCTAAGCGTGAAGCGTTGTCTCGAGCTCAGCAGGCTTTGGAAGCCGTGGGTTTAGGCGATCGTCTCGAGCATCTGCCTTCGCAGCTTTCGGGCGGCGAACGTCAGCGTACAGCTATTGCGCGTGCATTGGTGACGCAGCCCGCCTGCGTGCTGGCGGATGAGCCGACGGGCAATTTGGATCACGAAACCGCGTCACAGGTCTTCACATCGCTTCTTGAACTGGCGCATACCCAAGGCACGGCTGTCGTAATCGTCACGCATGACCGAGAGCTCGCGCGCCGCTGCGATCGTGCGGTAGAGCTCAAGGGCGGCGTGATTGTGGATGCAGACCGCTTTTAACGGGTTGGTTCCTTATGACCGCTCGCGCCATCAAATTCATTGACACGCACTCGCATCTGCAGGTTGAGCGTCTGGACGGCCATCGTGCTCAATGGCTCGCTCAAGCACGAGAGGCGGGCCTCGAGAATATCCTGCTCTGCGCCGGGGCGCCTGAAGACTGGGAGCGAACGCTCTCTACGGCACACGAGTGGGGCCTGGGGGCGATGCTTGGCATCCATCCGCTTTGGCTTGACTCGACAACGCCCGCAGAGCTCGTCGGGCTGCGTGAGCTGGCCGAGTCTCTGCTCGACGATCCGCATTTCATCGGTCTCGGAGAGGTGGGGCTCGACGGGTTTGAGCCCGGGCTTGATCAGCATAAGGCCGAGCAGGTGTTTCTCGAAGAACTTAAGATCGCCCGCGACCTCGACCTTCCGCTCTCTATTCATGTTCGCCGGACAGCTTCAAAGACGCTCGGACTGCTGCGAAGAGTCTACGGTTCGCCGGGCAAAACGGGGTTTCAGCCCGTGCGCGGCGCCGTCCATGCCTTTAACGGCTCGGATGCTGAACGCGAGGCTTTTTTAGCGTTCGGACTGGTGCTCGGTTTCGGCGGTGCCTGTACCTACGACGGAAGCAAGCGCATTCGCAGGCATTTGTCGGAGCTTGCCGACGGGGCCTGGGTGCTTGAAACCGACGCGCCTGATATGCCGCCGTCGAGTCGACGGGATGCTTTTGCTCTCGGGCACTCAACGCTCGACACACGCCCAGCGGACATCCTGGAAGCCGCCCGTACGGCGGCTCAGCTTCGCGGCACAACGC